>Ga0137359_10000555_pt1 | contig 28072 bp, 26 predicted proteins | sample Mad1_40_16metaG_FD_108281 | JGI IMG/M metagenome (GOLD analysis project Ga0137359, IMG submission 108281) | Vadose zone soil microbial communities from Angelo Coast Range Reserve, California, USA - Mad1_40_16 metaG | ecosystem: Environmental > Terrestrial > Soil > Vadose zone | place: USA... | reverse complement strand
CGCAGTAGGATGCCAATCGTGCGCGCACGTTGACGCGCGCTGTAAAGCCCGAACGCAATCGTGCAGGCGAACGTTGAACCGGTGAAGAGCAGACCGCGCGCCCAGATCGATCCCTCACCATAGTCGATGGCGTGAGGATCGATGTAAAAGCGTAGGAAGCCCGCGGCGATCAAGGCGCAATAGACCGCGGCGACCTCGAGCATGATGAGCATCGCGATCGAGGCAGGGATATGATGGCCGAACAGCCGGACGCGCATAAAACTCCGCCGCTTCTGCCATATCCATGGTTTAAGGAGCGCTGTTGTTTTAAAACCAGATTATAAGGAATTTTCCGCCATCAGGGGCAGAAGTCGTGCACAGATTTGTCATTTAGCGACAATCACTGCGCGAAGAGCGCCATCACCCGATCACCGGCGGCAGCTATGAAACTCCAGGCGCCCCACGTCGGTCGCAACTGTGACCGCAGTTACTTTCCCAGCTTGGGGAGAGGCAAAAGCAACGGATAGCCTACGCTGGGTGCGGGCGGGCGACTATTGGCAGCACGGCTTTGTAACGTAGCTGCAACGCGGGAGCCTCGAACCGAAGGCAACGAACGGAACAGAATGCATTCGAGTATTCCCTGCAGTCGTAGTTGGCGGAACCCTGATCGGTTTGGGCGTGGCTCGCAGTCTCTGCCAAGGGCACATGCCATTGTTTGTCGTCGAAGCAACGCGGCAGAGGGCGGCCTGCTGGTCTCGATATTGCCGATTCGTGGGCGCGCCGAGTCTCGCAGGTACCCCACTCGTCAAGACGCTGGTCGAACTCGGCACGCAGCTCTCGTCTCGACCCGTCTTGATTCTGACCAGCGACGAGTGCGTCGACGCCATATCGGCGGCGCGCACCGAAATCGAGCCCGTGCACCGCATCAGCCTGCCTGCGGTCGAAACCGTGCAGGCGCTGGCCGACAAGTCCAAATTTCAGCTCCTCGCGGAGCGCGAGGGCTTCAGGGTGCCTCGCGGTCTTGCGGTTTCCAACGTCAACGATTGCTCGCAAATTGGCCAGTTGACCGCACCGCTCCATTCTCAAGCCCGCCGACAAGACGCTGGTCCTCGCGGGCATGGTAGAACGCGCCGTTCGCGCCGACACGATCGCTGACGCAGAGCAAGTGGCTCGCCGTATCCTGGGCCAGTTTGTCATCATTGAACCGACCGTGGTCCGGACGGATTGGCAGGAAGAGAGTGCGACGCTCTGCGGTATCAACCTGCTTCTCTTGACCTATCGAGCCGAGATCGGGCTCCCCCTAGCGGTGCCGCCGAGCCTGGCACCCGGATCGCCGGCTTGGCGCTCGTCATGGAGCTTCCGGCCACCCCTGGGGTCGCTACACCCAAAAGCCAAACTCGTCGACGGGTTCTTGCGCTGGGTCGACCCGCTTCCGGCCCTGTACCCCTACGCTTACGAGACCGGCGTGCGCCGGCTTTGGCGACGTGCCGAGCACGGATATCGCGGCCTCCCGCTGGCAAGCAAGCAGGAGGCGTGAGGTTGGATTCGGACACCGCGATCCTCGGAAGTGAGCCGTATGGATTGTCGATTGCCGCACATCTGCGAGCTGCAAAACGGCCGTTCGAGATATTTGGCACGCCGCTCGAGAGTTGGCGTGCCTTTATGCCGCAAGGCATGATCCTGAAGTCCGAACGCTTCGCCTCTAATCTCTGGGACCCTGCGCGTCGCTGCACGCTGCCCGAACCGCTCGTGCTGCATAGCACACGCATGGGAAACACGAAGGCCTATGCCGGCCGCGACGTGACGATCATCGGCGCGGGACAATTGGCCCTCGAGAGCGCCGCACTGCTGCACGAGGCTGGCGCTCGCGTACGCTGCTCGCGCGCACCAGCGGCCTAGAGTGGAACGGCCGCTCACGCCATACATTCCGCGGATCCCGGGGCATGTTTCCGGGTAATTTCCGCCGCCAGCAAGGCGGTCGAGACCCAGGGGGGCTACTTCGACACCTTGAGTTCGATCAAGTGCCGGGTTTGAGCCTCCCAAGCCCGCAGTAGCTTCCTGGCTTTGCAGTGATTGGCGATCGCAAGCCGCATAATGTCGGCTTGCTCGGACGTGAGCGTGCGGTGCCGTAGCTTGCCGCCTTTCAGATAACTCCACTCATAGTACGGACCATGGCGAGCCGCGGGGTCGCTTGCGCAGTGACAGCGCGGGTTGCCGCAGACTTTCATGCGTTTGAGCAAGGTGCCCGACTGCGCAACTCGACCGGGCTCAAAAGTCCGGCCAGTTTGACTCCAGCTCCAGCGGATTCGAGCGACCCGAATTCCGCGGCGAGCGGTTCGACGTAACGGCCCTCGAAGTCCGGATCGGCGATGCCGAAGCGGCCGAGTTCGCGGTTGCTACCGTATAACCTGCCGGTCCCCGCAAGCACCAGTTTGGCGCGGGAATCGGCTCGATGAACGTACTTCCACATTTGCAGGAGACGATGCAGTCACTTGGTTGGCCCGGCGGCTCCCGCATATGCGACGACACGCCGCGAAAATCGGTCGGGCGAAAGCGCAATCCCCGGGTTGCCCGTGAACCGCCGTTCTTGCTAGGCCTTTCCCAGAAGCAATTCCAATCCAAACTGCTGCGGAGTGACAAACCACTCGCCGATGCCGATTCGATTCAAGCGGTAGGGATCCGCGCTCGCTGAGTTTACGCCTCCATGGCACGCGGCACAGCATTCAAATCCGAGATCCCGTACCAAGGCGCGCGTCGCATCCGAAATGTCCTCCCGACCTCCAAATGGATACGCGAATAGCCGCGCCGTAACTCCCACCTCACGCTCGAGTTTCTCCCTCGACGCCAACAGATCACGACGGATGCCTTCGGAACTTAACGTTGCCAGGTTCAGATGCGCGTCCGAGTGGCTGCCGATCTCGAAGCCGAGCGATGCAAGCCCGCGAACGTGCGCCCAATCCATCCAACGCGGCGCCATCGGCAGCGCCGCATCCCACGGCGCGACGATCGAAGTACCCAAGAACCCAGTCGTAAGATGAACTCACAAATTTATCCCTTATGCGGCGACAATTAACGCGCGGACGCGCGACTCGGCTGGGCGCGAGGTATAGGCTCGAGACGCCTCACCGCGTCGTAACTGTGACCAAGATCACTGTTCGAGCTTGGAGTGAGGAAAGATACCCTACGCGCCGCCCTTGCGGGTGACGCCTGGAGTACGCCCTTGATGTCGCTGTGACGCGGAAACATCAAACTGAAACAAACCGAGCAGAGCCAGAATGCATTCGGGTGTTCCCGCGGTCGTAGTTAGCGGAGCTCTGAGCGGTTTGGGAGTGGTTCGCAGACTCTCCAAGGGGCAGATGCCGTTGTTCGTCGTGCACGTCCTTGGGCCGAGCGATGGCCCGCCATCACAGCTAACAGCGACGACACGAACGATTGGCGAAGCGCCGGCCAGCGCTTCGCCCCCGGGGCGAGCGTCACGCTCTTAAACCTCCGGCGCCGACACCCTTATCCAGCGTCCGCACTACGTCGCTTCCACCGGAATAAAACGCTTCTCGCGCCGAGCTTCGCTACCTCTCAACGCGTGAAATTCTCCAGCGCCGTTTACAGCACAGTAGTCAGGCTTTACCTAAAGCCAACTCCAATGCAAATTGGTATGGATGGGAAAACCACTCGGCGATTCCAATTCTATTTAAATTGTAAGGATCCGGAATCGGCGGATTAGTACCTCCATGGCAGGAGACACAGCACTCGAACCCGAGCTCGCGAATCAATTGCAGCGAGCTTTCCGAGATATGTTGCAGACCTCCGAATGGGTAAGCAAATAAGCGTGCCTCGGTACCTAGCTCATCCTGGAATTTGGCTTGCGAGGTACCGAGATCGTCACGCGCCTCTGCCGCGCCAGCCTTACCAAGGTCGAGATGAGAATCAGAGTGGCAGCCGATCTCAAAGCCCTGCGATGCAAGCGAACGAACCTGGTCCCAATTCATCCAACTCTGAGGCGTCGGTAGTCCCTGGTCCCAGGGAGCAGCGATTGAGCTACCGATAAATCCGGTGGTCACAAAAAACGTCGCCGGAAGCGCCAGCCTCCGCAAAATTGGAGCCGCGATTTCATGATTGTCCAAATACCCATCGTCAAATGTGATGGCAAGCGTACCGGCCATGCTCCGCCCTGCACGGGCTCCGGCTACTTGTTCGGACAATGAGACGACGCGAAAATGGTCCATAAAGAAATGGCAAAATGACTCAAATTTGTCCGGCGAGCAGGTTAGTCCGTCCTCTGGCAGCGTATCACTGACTCGGTGGAACGCAACGATGGTCATCACGCGACCGACGCTTCGCGCATAAATCCCGGTTACATCGGCAGCTCGGCCAAGAATTGCTTTGAGTCCTCTCTTTAAATCAGTATGCATGTGCCCAACCGCCTACTAGCGATCCGATGGATAAATCAAAGCTCTGCCTTTTCGACATCCTCGGTCCCTTCAGGCCCGAAGGTCGACGCCCCCACCGGAAATTGCGCACGATAGCGATGTCATCCGCAGATGCGGAGCGCAAAACTGAACGACTGTTGTTCATCTGTCCCGCCGACACTCCCTCAAGCCGGCTCTGATCATACAATATGCGAGTCGAACAATAGTGCGATCCGTCACAGTGGGATGAAGAATGTGGGCATTCGTAAACCACCGATTCGTGCGCTGCTGGTCGCCTCGTGATCTCCCGACGGAACGCCTCGAGCATGTTGAGGGTGTAGCCCACACTACGCGTAATGTCCATCCACCTCCAGCCTCTCAAATCACTCAAGGAAGTATCGAAAGAGGGGTATCCACTTCTGGATTCTCGTTAGACCGCTCTCAAGCAGACAGTTATCCCTTGCCAGACTCGATCGCCGATCCAATCCAACAAACGGTGGACCTGGGTGCGCCTATTTCTGAAAATGCAAAGAACAATCGCCGGACTTACATACGTGCTGTTTATTCGCCATAATGCGGCCTACATTGAGCGTGGAGCGGCGTGGAGCTGAGATAGACCTCCACTTTGAATTCGGCCTCATCGAATCGCCGACCGCCGACGGAGAGCTTGTGCACGGCGCAGTCGAATAACCAACGCTGTGTCGGCGGGTCAAGACCCCAGCGGGTATTCTCGAGAACAATCCAAAGCCGGCCGCTTTCGGCGCCGAGCCGCTCGAGTTGCGGAACCGAGGTTGTGCTCAGCGGGATCTGCGGCTCGCAGCAGCCGCGGCTGTAGAATCGAAATAATCCCATCGCGTAACCAGTCACGCGGTCACCGGGCAACCAATGCTCGCGTACGTAAGCGGCTGCGCTACGCTCATCCCGGCGGGAGCCGTCGACATAATGGCTGGCGAGCCCTGGCAGATTAGCCAGACAGATCAAGCCGATCCAGGCCCACGCGGCCACCGGGCTTCGATGTAGCAGCAACTCATAGATAACCGAGATCGCATAGCCGGCGACGACAATGCTACCGAGCACAAGCGGGAACACGTATTCGTCATGGTAGACGACGACCAGTGGCAGCGCCAGGCTCGCAACGCCCCACCCCAGAAAGCAAGTCAACCAATACCAATTCTGAGCAGTGCGTTCCCACAGCATTAGCGCGAAGCCGACCACGGCAAGCAGCGCAATAGGCCAACCAATCATTGCAATCGAGCCGACAAGCGCATGGAGCGGCGAATATCCCCAGCTTTCGCCTTGGTTCCAGCCGTGCAACAGCGGCCGAGCATAGGCCGCAAGGAAAACGGCTGCCGCCACCATGCTTATCGCGAAAGGGAGCCAAACGGCACGCGGTATAGCGCCCTTCTCCGCGTAAGCGCCGGCGCACACGGCCATGAAGACGAGTGGCAGCAGGATGACCAACAAGGTATGGGTGAGAACTGCCACCAGCGCGAGGCAACACGCCAGTATCGCGAGCAAGTCCCTTCGGCGGCTCCGCAAAATACGGGCCCCCACGAGAAGACACGCAAACGAGAAGAACGCCGCCACCATGTAGAAGCGGTTCTCCTGACTGTGCGCCACGTGCTGCGGCATGAGTGCGATGAGCAGTGCGGTTGCGATTGCTGCCGGACGCGGCATAGGTCCGTCCAGCAGCACGAACACGAGCACAACGCTCAAGGTACCGAGCGCCGCGATCAATACACGCGTGCTCCACTCATCGAGCCCGAAGATAGTATGACTGATGTGAAGCACAAGATAGCTAGCGGGAATCAAATGCGGCAGACGGTACGCCTGACTATCGTGAGAAACATTCTGCCCATGAAACAGCACGTTCTCTTCTTCGAGCGTTGCCGTTTCATCGCCGGAAAACGGCCATTTTCCGAGGCTGTGGAAACGCAGAGCGGCAGAAAGAACCGTGAGGCCAAGTACGATGGCGATGAACTGAATTTTTTTTTGTGTTGCCAAAAGGATCCGCCTTTTTGGCGCCTATCAATCGGAGACGAATAGCCTATCACGAAATGGTCGCTTCCCTAGAAGCGAAAGCATGGGATGGCCATTCCGTCTTATTTATGGCGCCGCCAGAAGTGATGGACCCGCCAGACCCTAAAGTGTCGTCGGCTCTGGAGATTTGCATCATGAAGAGCGCAGGGAAACGATGGCACAAGGCACATCCGCAATGGTCCGCGCACACAGCAGGATTTCCGCTCGCGCATCGCGTCCTGGCGTTCCATCGGGTGACCTATTATGGTCTCGCGCCGCACGCCTCGGTGAAGTTCGAGGCCTTCTGCGAGTTCTTTGGCAACTATCTCCAGATCGCGAGCCGCCAAGATCCATGACGCATTTAACATATTATATCAAGCACGTTGAATGGCATCGCATTATTTGAGTTACTACTTTGAGTCGCATCGCACCATCGTTGTTGCACCAAAAATTTGGTGCTATCTACAGGGGCACCCCACCGCAAGCCAATCACAAGAGATACGCAGAATTGGGAACGGTCATATAATTAAGAACGGTGGCTGGCGTTGGCGCGAGGAACGCGAGGGCGAAAGCGCTACAACAGATTAGAACGAAATGAATAGTAAGGTCCTGAAATTTGTTGGCCGTGGCACTGATGGCTCGGCCGATAGCTGCGACAGCACAGAGCGCAAGGGGACTCATCGCATGTGTGGTAAGGTGGCGCCGGCGCTCGACGGTAATCTCGGCGCCTGGAGCTTACCGCTCAAGATAACAGAGGGAGAAGACGCGTGCGTTTAGTATTTGCTTCGTTTTTGATCTTTGCGATGCTGTTGGTAAGTAGGGGAGTCAATGCCGATACGATTTACCGCATAACATTACCCCCGGGTGTTGGGGGCGAGGATGTTTCCGTCAGCGGAACGCTAACGACGGACGACAACAACACCACCCTTGGATCACGCGATATAGGCGCATACTCCATTACCGTATCAGGAATATGCGGCGGATACGTTAGCTGCTCCGAGACGATGACGGCGAGCAATTCGATGTTGTCATGTAACGATTGCCTTGTGCGCTCCGGATCTGATTTATTCATCGCGCTCAATCAGGGCGCAGAATTAAATATCGCTTCCAACGCGGACAACTGCGGACCATCTAGCAACCAATTTTGCGGTCAAGTTATGGCCTTTCCGCAGGTCGGGGCCCACGACATCGAGTATGACTATGGCGTTTGTTCCTCCGGTGGAGCAGGCAATTCTGTGTGTGATCAGGCGTTTGATGGCTTGACTTCGTTGTCTGATGGTTTGGTTGTTGCGCAGGCCATCAGTGCGCCCGAAATTGACCCCGCATCGGCGGTCAGCGGACTTACGTTGCTGCTCGGCGGCTTGGTCGTCCTGCGCAGCTGCGAGTCGCGGCCCCGGCGGGCTAATCGTTAAGGCTGGGCACAACGTCGGCCAGCACTTTTACTAGGGCAAGTCGGGCGGCGCATCCGAGGCACGTCCTGAGTCTGCGTGCCGACAGCCGTCCGCATATCTGTCACGATCCTTGAGAAAGAAGACTTGTCCTTCTCTCTTGAGTCCGTGTGGTTACCTAACCGCTTACCTTGAGTCAAGGCGAAAGCGACACGGCAGTGGCAGACGCATCCGATCAGCCCGGGGAAATCAGCGTCGAATATGTTTCGAGCGGAATATTACAAATCGACTCGCCATGAAGTTGAATCCGGTTCCGGCCAATACGCCAATGAACGCTGAGATTTGCTTGTGACGAAAAACTTCCCACAATCCCATTGTTACGAAGTAGTTGACGACGGCCCCGACCGAACAAGCCGCGACGAAGCCGACAAACTGGCGCACGATGGATTGACCACGTGCGTACGAAAAGCTGAAACGTCGATTAAAACCGAAATTCCAGAACATAGACACCACGATCGCGAGCGCGACAGCAAGTTTCTCCGGCATCTGAAGGCGCAAGAGCAGTGTAAGCGCAAGCAGATTGACGACCAATCCCGAGAAGCCCACGACCAGAAATTGCAGAAGATGCGACCAGGTGCCGTACTTATAGATATACAAGCGCCGCAAATGTTGCAGATACTTCAGCTGCTCCTTAAGCGACAATTTAGATTTGCCGAAGCGTCGATTGTCGAAATAAATGGGCACTTCAACTATACGTGAGCATCGGCACTTGAGGATCAACTCCAACAGGATCTTGTAGCCGATCGGGTTGAAATCGCGTCCTGCGAGAAAAGTCGAGCGGCGCATCGCGAAAAAACCGCTCATTGGATCACTGAGCCGGGCAAGCGGCAACGCCAGTAGCGTTGCCACACGGCTATTGAGCCACCGCAGCACGCCCCAATCATCCGCGGTCGAACCACCGTCGGCAAAACGCGACCCAACGACCACATCCACGTTGCCGGCAAGAAGCGCAACCATTTCCGGGATCTTCTCCGGTGGGTGACTGAGGTCCGCATCCATGACAACGAGCACGTCTCGCTCAGAGCGGACCAGTCCATCGAGAACTGCGAAACTGAGACTGCGATTAGTTGTGCGGGTTACCAAGTAAACCCACGGAAGCAGAAGCGTCTCAACCACTTTGTCACTCCCATCGCGGCTGTCGTCATCCATAAGGAGCAGTTCCAGATCCAGGCCGAATTGCTCACGTACGCCTTGCAGTCGCGCCACCAAATGAGGGATGTTTTCAACTTCTCGGTACGTAGGCACCACAACCGTGACTGAAGCACGGGTCGAGTTCAAGGTACTCATTGAATTCTCAGCACTGTCGATGCGCGCATTCGCAGACTTCTGATGGCGCATTGGAACGCAGCGCTCTGTTGCGGGACACAACGCTGCATCATAGAACATGACGCGGCTCCACGCTAGATCAGGGTACGCCCGTCACTCGCGCGACTGCCGATTTGCAGGGCACCTGGCTGGCCCGGCGCTGGCTGTTAGTCCTTTCGAATTGTCGCCATTTTACCTTGTGCAGAGCGGTGCGCTACCGACTATCGCGGAATCGAGAAATGCGAGCCGAATTGCCCAGCCGAAACCGATCGCGCGGCCCGGTGCAGATTCGGCTTTCACACTGTGTTCTGGCAACGCCGGCAGCCAGCCGAACTACTGGTGCGTTGCCGCCGAACAAAGTCAACCACGCCGCGGGAGCACCCGCGGGAAAAGGCCCGGGAATTGTTTGTGCGCTATCCTCCGGGCATGCGACCTTGCCACCGGAATGGCTCGTTCGTAGCGACTGATGGACGCTGAGGTGCCACGGACGCTTAATGTCAGCTCACCGTGAGTGTGGGTGGATTGGGAGTCACCACCGCACTGAAATTGCAGCCAATTTGCGTGGGCGCAGAAGCACCGCCCCATGCACCCATGTCGCAAGTAGCGCCGCTGCTCACGCCCCCCACTCTCCCAGGACTGGATCCACTTGCGCTACCCGCCGTACCTGCTACCAATGCGTAACCACGGGGATTAAGCGACGCGGCGCTAAAAGTCGGGCTTACGAAGCTTGGATTGAGCGCTGCGGAATGCTGATCTAAGCCAAATGCTGCGCGCCACGCGGCGAGCGTATAGAGTGTCGGAACACCTAGATTGGCCAGTGATGACATTCCCAGCGCTTTGGAACTGGCGGCATAGGTGCCGACCAGATTGTAGTCGCTCGCAACAAGGGAAGGAGAAGGGTAGTTCCACACGCCGCCGTAATCACACGAGGGATAAGACCACACATTGTTATATTGCGTGACGTTCGCGCCTGAGCCCGCCGCAGGGTAACTGGGGCCGCCGTGACCGGCGGCAAAAAGACACGTATTATTGTAGAATAACAAACTTTGTTTGGACGCGAGATTGGAAAGACTGCCATCCCAAAAGCCCGTCTGGGGAGCAAGCATAATGTTGTTGTGCACCGTCTGCGTGTCTCCGGAAATTAGGCCGCCCGAACCGCCGTGAACGCAGTTCTGCGGATAGAGGCCGTTGCTCTCAAGATAGTTATATCGCCAAGTGTGATTCCCGTTCGGATAATACTTGTCAAAGATAGCGTTATTGCAATCGTAGATCGTGTTGTATTCGTAGATGTTGGAGTGGCAGTAATAGGAGTAAATCCCTGCTACATCGTCTGGATTCTGCCCGTTGGTTGCCGGCTGAACATTATGGATCTTGTTGTTGTGAATCCAAGCGCCGGTGTAACCTTGCAAATAAATACCGGCTACGTTGTCATTGTCGTTACCGCCAATGTCGAACACTTCGCAATTGCGTATTTCAAGTCCTGTTGGACCGCCCTCAGTTCCGGTGCCTCCAACCATTCCACTCGGGCCAGCCAAGTAGAACGACATGCCGTACTGGAAGCCCCGGGTGATATAGAGTCCGTCAACAATGACGTTCCCTAAGTTGGGCGGGGCTTTCGAGTACTGCCCCTGCCCCAAGATTCCACACTCAACCGTCGGATACCCTCCTCCCGACGGATTCGCAGCGGTCAAAATTGCGGCGCGGGGAGTCGTAGACTGGATGAGGGTGGGAGAGCCTGATGTGCCGCCGTTGACTGATAGCGCAGGCTGATTATAAGAGCCCGCTTGGCACAACGAATACACATTGTACGTACCCGGAAGAATGCCTACCGACTTTCCCGCATACGTGGTCCATTTGGAATTGATTGCGGTAATAGACCAGGGGCTCGCTTGCGTGCCAGGGTTGGAATCAGAACCGGTCGGCGAGATGTAAAAATCATAGCTCGTGGACTGAGCAGAAGCTGTACGAATGAGCCCTGGCACCGCCGTGGCCAGAACGGCGCAACCGCCTCGTTTCAGCAGCGTTCGTCGTGTCAAAAACATGAGTGTGATTCCTCGCTAGAGCAAGTGCCCGCGTCCGGCAATTTCGTCCCGGACGGTGGGGCTTGTGATTGAAGACAGCGTGGTCTATGAACCAAGATTGTCACCCGATGGCCACAATTAACGTCACAAACTGACGGCGGCTGAACGATAAGCGCGACCTCTCCGCTGCGCAAGTTGTCTCCCGGTCACGACAGGGACCGACCTGTGCGTGCAGAACACCGCATAAAACGGCCGGATTGTGCTCGGGCGTGTCGTCGACCTATTGTGATTGCCATTATGTGAAATCGCGACGCACTTCTCAATTGCCCCCAGCTACGGGAAGTCCAGCCGATCGATGGGCGATTCGCTCGGGGTTAGCGGGGATATGGCGTTTTCCGCCGAGCAATCGGACTCCTGCCCCTAGTCAGAAGCGCTCCGTAAGCGCAAGGAGATTCCCAGGCTGGGGAGTTCCTCGGCTTTTTCCCGGTTCTGCTTCGCATCATGGGCTCGTAGAATTCTCGGAGACTCTCTCCCAAGGAGGTTCGCAAGTCCACCCCAGCAGCGGCGGCTCACACCGTCACCTTTGAGCGACCAAGATTACGACATGACGCCCTGCGAGGGGGGCATCTGGCTGTGTCTCACGTGTAATGATCTGCTTTACCGTGAGCCCATTTCGTTCCAGACACCGACGTGCAGTATCAATCGTGTATGACTTGCGCAGCGGCTGCACGATTGGATGCCAGAGTTTCTTGCGTACCCACTTGATGAGGGCCACGGGGCGCGGACGGGGGTAAAGGAATTCCCGGGCTTTGATGGCGAGTCGATCTCGTGCGGTTGAGTCGATGTGGATCAGGGCAACGTAGTGGCCTGCCGGCGCTAGCACTCGGCGAACTTCCGCGGTTGCCTCGTCAGGCTTCTCGAAGTGCTCCATGACCCCAACGGCGACTACGAGATCGAACGAACCGGAAAGGAATGGCAGTTCCTCGGCACGTGCGACCGCGCACTCGGCGGCGGATCTCCTGCCAGCCCGGACGAGGGCGTGGATCGAGGGATCTATGCCGTACTTGTGGGCGCCAGCTAGCGCGGCAAGCAAGGCGCCTTCGCCGCATCCAAGCTCAAGGACGCGGTCGGTTGAGAACGACCTCGCTAGCTCGGCAAAATAAGACTGGAATCGCTTTGAGCGGCCCTGGTCAATCCACACGTCCTCGTGGTGACTATAGATATAGTCGTATGTGCGACGGAGTTCCCCGCCACTATCTCCCGGCTGTGCCACAAGAAAACAAGGTATTCCGTCCAGGATCGGGTAGGTCACCCCGCACTGCTTGCAGGCATGCTCGGTGAGCTGGGTTTTGCATTTTGGGCAGGCGTACATGGGACGAGATTCCGGGAGCACGGGTTATTCGAGGCAGCAGAATAACCGAAAAATGGGAACGGCCAGAGATCCCTTTGAAAGCATGCCCTGGCCTTAGACTCCGGCGACCCTTTCCGCCTGCACGCGTCGACTCACGTTCGCAGTCTGCGGTTGTCCGCGCAACTCACAAAAACGTCTTGCAGTGCCTCGCCGATGCTATCAAACGCGTACTTTTCAACGACGAGCCGACGAGCCGATGCGCCAATATTTCTCCTTAACGTCGGATCATGCAGTGCCATATCTAGGGAATTGACGAAATCCTCGGCTGTCGAAGCGTGGAGAACGTTAACGCCCGGTACTGCGTCGATACCTTCGCAGGCGATTGGATGCGCCACAACGCATTTCTGCATCGAGAACGCATCGAGTAGCTTTAGCTTTGTGCCACCGCCGTCGCGAATTGGACACACGTATACGGACGCGGCGTCCATCAGCGGTCGGATGTCATCGACAAATCCGTGAACTTTGACATTGCCCAAAGTTTCGGCGAGCTTTCGAAGTGCTTTGCTCGCACCAGAGCCGACTATGTCCAGCCGCACGCCTGGAATCCGCTCCTGCACTAGTGGCCAGACGTCGCGAAGCAGAAAGTCCGCTGCATCAGCATTTGGATACCAATTAAAACTACCGACAAAAATTACCGAGAGTGCCTGCTCGGCGATGTCCTTCGTCCGGAAGTACTCGGTATCGACGCCGTTCGGTATCGTGAAAGTATGACAGCCCGGCGCAATTTTCTGTAATCGCTCGGAGTCAAGATCTGAACATGTTATATGGGCCGCGAACTGACTGGCCACATGTACCTCGTAGCGCTGCAGCCGAATGCCTTCTTGCAGGAAATAGGCCTTCTTTGCAAGATTCCTCTCGTTTTTGGCGCGGCGAAGCAGCATGTGAGATTCAATGTTGTGGTGGCCAAGCGTCGCGGGCACCTCAGGCATTAGGGCTCGGTAAGGGGCGAGTCCAATTGTGTCAAAGTGCGCGATATCGTGCTTTTCTCGCTGGTGAATGGCCTCGATAGCCCGTGCAGCATTCTTGCCCTGCAGCCATTGCACGGAGTAGCAATACCCCGGAAGCAGGCTCTCGATGGCCGAACGCTTCTTTCCGTACGGTCGATCGAGCGACTCAATTGGTAGAAAGGTAACGGTTTTGCAGTACCTGAGCAGCTGTTCGCGGCATTCCTCGATGCCCTTTTCAGCGCCAGGAAAAAATATCGAAATCCATTGCCGTTGTATGAATGCGACCAAGTCGACATGCTGATTCAGGGCGGTCGATTTCAGCAGATTAAAAGAGCGCAAATGCACACCTGACTTGGGCGGATAAGGTATCAGGTGAGACACCCAAAGTAGCCGCATTCGTTGCACGGGTTATGGACCCTCGCGCAGGAGGCCAATGTAGATGCTGGGAACAGCCGCGGATATGAGTGGCTCGCGAAGCATGGCGAACACTGCACGATAGTCGGGCGAGACATCTTGTCGATCTGACCAACGCCTGCACACGTGAAGCGCAGTCCGACGACAGACCACCATAATGGCACGACAGCGGATTACCACAAGGCTCCCAAGAGGGCCTCGTTCGTTCCTACTCATTCGCTCAAGCGCTCCGCGCGCTCGTATTTACGGCAGAGAGCGTCGAAAAACTCACTGTAGTGGTCTAGATACGAGTCGTAGGTAAATTCGCGCGACGCGCGCGCTTTAGCCGATGCCCCGAGGCGCCGGCGTAACCCCGGATTCGCGATCAACAACGCGAGCGTCCGCGCGAGCGCCTTTACATCATCCTTTGGCACGAGCACCCCGTCGACACCGTCAGAAATGACAGTCGGGATCCCGTTCACGGCCGTGCCGATCCGGCACTTTCCCGCGGCTGCAGCCTCAAGCAGTATTCGGCCCATCGCTTCCGAACGGGAGGGCTGCGCAACAATGCTACAGCGCGCTACCCAGTCGACCAACTCGGTCTGGGGCATACCGGCGAGGACGCTCACCTGCGGATGGGAAAAGCCAGCCGCGTCCATGGAGGACTTGAGTTCGTGACCGATCATCACCAGTTTCCACCCTGGGAACCGCGGCGCGAGAGACAGGAACGCCTTGTACAAAATATCGGCGCCCTTTCGGCGATAGGGATATCCCACTAGCAAAATGATGGGCTCTTCGGGTCCTTCAAAAAAGCGATTTACGTAAGCGATGTCGAAAAATCGACGGATCAATGCTGACTTTCTCGGCTGCGCAAAGTTATGCAGCTGTTCGTCGAACAATAATTTTACTCCATCGGCGCGTTTCAGGACATAGCTGCTCGTCAGTCGCATCTGAAGAAGGCGAGCCCGTCTCCAAAGTTTTGACCGAAAGTCCGCAAAGGTATCTGGGTCGCCGTAGGCTCCGTTTACCTCTGCAACAAAAAGACCTCCGACTGCGCGAGCAAATCGGTGCGCAAGCAATCCAGTCTTGAATGGGTCGTAGGACACGACAACTATGCGGCCCGGGCTCTCGCGCTTTAGCACGGCAGCTCTGTTCATGACCTTGCGCCAAAATGCAATATATGATGACAATTTACCGACGCCTGGCTGCCCGACGACCCTAAGCTTCATACCACCGACCGCGCGATCAACATCGTAGCCGCCGTAGGTCCAGAGCTCACCGTGGAATCGCATTGCCAACACCTCGCAGTGTGGCTGGATGTCTTCCAACGAGTGGGACGGACCTTCTTTAAGCACGACTAGATACGGGCGTTGAAGGGGTGTGGTAATTGGCGAAGCCATGATGTTCCGTAAATCAATATGATCGTCAGCTTGGTCCGCCGTGCAGCAGGGGCACAAAAATGGTGCATGTGGTATTTAGCACAGTTGAGCGAGTGTACCAATGACCCATGTCACCGGCACGGCCCAAGGAATGGCTTTTGCCCACGTCCGGAAACTCGCGCCACCGGTGCCGATCCGCCTTGCAGCCCACCGGGCTTGTACGCGACTTTCTCATTTGTTAAGGAACCGGCGGACCGGCGCGGCTATCACACGTCTCACGGCTAGGTCTACGGGATCGCCGCATGGTAGTCTCCGCGGCGACCCTTGAGCATATGCCATGAGACCTCTGTGAGCGGAATTCATCCACGGCGGCACTAGCATCTCGGTCGCCGGATTATGGCTTTGCTGCAACTGCAAAGCTGAACCATACGGTCAGAGGTCTTCGGTATAGTTAAGGCCTAATGAATCCGAGATACCATGTCGATCAGGAAAGGCTTGCTCCAACGAGTGGAAGGGACGTGACGCAAATCCATCGTGGTGTCTCTGGCCGCGCAGGGGGTCTTGCCGATTCGGGAGACCGCCGCAACGCTACGGACTTGCTGGCCCGGCTTATGAGCCTCTACATAGTCATCGCCGTTGGAAGGATCGGCGATCTCGTGCCCTGGCTTCACGAGATTCCACTCGCGAAACTCGTCGCCTTGCTCGCGATCATCACCGTGATGCGCAGCCGCACAGCCTCCGTCGCTGCAACCTGGAAATCGGTTCCGCCGGCGAAATTGACGATCGCGGTGATGGGCGTAACGACCCTAAGCATACTGTGGTCGGTCCTGCGGTCGGTCAGCTTCGGGGTCATCACCGGCACTGCGCTTGCCGTCACCGTGACCATGCTTCTCGTCATCAAGGCCGCACGCAACTGGGCCCCCGTCAGAACGATTCTACATGGCGCTGTATTCGCCTCGATCGTTCTTGTCGCAACCGTATTTACGTCGAGGGTCATCGACTCGGGTGGTTACCGCGCGGGCTTTAGCAGCAGCTACGATCCGAACGACTTCGCGTTTGTACTGATCGGACTCCTACCCCTCGTGATCACCTTCGGCATCGTCTCCCGGGAAGCAAAGAGGCTCGTCTACTTCGGCACCGCCGGTTTGGTGACCGTCGCCATACTTCTCACCCAGTCGCGCGGCGGGTTTCTCGGATTGATCTCCGACGTCGTTGCAATGACGTTCCTTTTGCCGGTCGCGCGGCGTGGCCAGCTGCAGTTCCGAGTCTCGACATCGGGAGTAATCGCGCGTGCGGTTCTGTTGGCTTTGATCGGCGTCGTCGTCTGGCACTCGCTGCCGGAGACAGCGCGCGCTCGCCTCGGTAGCATCACCGAACTTGGGTCAGACTACAACGCCAACATTTCCGGAGGCGCACTGACCGATCCGAACGCCGGCCGGCTCGCGATTTGGACTCGCAATCTTCCCTTAATCCTCGACCGGCCGTGGGGCTTCGGCGCCGGCGCGTTCGAGCTCGTCGACGGCCGGTTCGCCGGCGGACGGTACCGCGCGCCGCACAACACCCTCCTGCAAGCTTTGATTGAACTCGGAATTCCAGGATTCCTCCTGTTCATCTCAACCATCGTCTCTAGCCTGCGCTATCTTCGCGTTCCGCAAGACGGAGACCTGGATAAGGTGATCGTCGCGGCCCAAGATGAGCCCCGAGCATTTGCAAGGGGACTGGCTATCGGCTGGGTGGGCTTGTGCCTCAGTGGATTCTTTCTCTCGGAACTCTTTTCCAATGTGCTCTGGACGTTCGTCACGCTGAGTTGCGCCGTGGGAATCGTACGCCGGCTGCCGACGACCACTCCCGTCGGAGCAATTGCCGCCGACGCCGGCGCACCACGCATTGCAGAGAAGAAGCGCGCCCTCAGCGCCCGAGCAATTGCAAAGCCAACCCGGTGACTTGGTTGTAATGGCTGCGGCCAAACCGAACCATCAACAGCCAGTAGAGGCCAGCGGCCAGAGCCACTTCGATCACCAGCAGCACGAGCGGCGGGAGCATCGGACCCAAGAATAGCGCGAGAACCTCGACCGCAGCCGCTGTGGAAGCCGCGCATGCTGCTGGCGCGAGAAGGGGCCGCAGAATGTCACCCAGTGTGATTCCGAAGCGTCGCGATATGCGGTGCATCGCGCTCACAAAAACCAGAGGGAAGCCGATAACCCACGCAACGGCTTCACCGCGCGCGCCGAAAATCGCCCCAAACAGCAGTATGGGAATCATGATCGACGCCCATACGATCATGTTCTTGAACGTCGTCGAGGTGTTGCCGGTACCGACGACAGCGGTGTCGACCAGCGCATACACAGTACGTAGCGGCAACATAAGAGTGAACGCCGTGAACGGAAATACCAACGCACTCCAGTGAGACCCGAACACTAGCGGGAACGCCGTTGGCGAAATGACACCCAGCAGCCAGAAGAGCGGGAAAACGGCTGCCGCGGTCAGCGCGAGCATGACCTTCAAAGCGCCGAGCTGGGCAACAAGGTCGCCGGTCTTTGCGGCAAACGATGGCAGCGTCACTTGATTCACGGTACCGGCGATTTGATCCAGCGCGGCGTGTGACAGGGTCCTCGCGAGAGAGTACGGTCCTAACTCGGTGGCGCCAGTCATTCGGCTCAGAAGAAAGGTATCGAAATCCGCGCTTACGAAATAGAGCAATCGTTGACCGACCATGTGGACACTGTTTCGAAGCACGGGCCGGAGTTCCCAGAGCCGCCAGTTCAACGATGGCCTATCCTTCAAGGCCAGCCACAAGCCGCATGTCCGGATAGTCGAGCCAAACAGAGTCCCGTAAATCAATGCCCAGTAAGCTTCTCCGCAATACGCCATTGCCAGTGTCGCGAGACCCTGGGCAATGCTCGCCGCAGTCTGAATTACCGCAATCCGCCCGAAATGCATTTCTTTCGAGAGCAGCGCCAGCGGGACCACCGCGAGCGCGGAGAGCGGCAATTGCAGTGACGCGACGCGTAGGACGGCCGCCAACGCTTGATTCCTGAAGAATGCCGCGCCAGCCGGAGCTGCAAGCGCGATCGCCGCGGCGAAGATCGATGAGAGCAAGAACACGCCGACGGTCGCGGCTCCTTGGACGCGACGCGACAGGTCGCGCCGGCTGATCAACATCGGGCTCAACCCGCCGTCCATCACCATGGACGCCAAGATGGTGAACAGCCCGGAGGTCGCGACGAGGCCGTAGTCGCGGGGCTGCAGCAGCCGTACCGTCACCGCCGTCAGACCCCACGTGACAATTTGCGACAGCAGACGCGCCGAACCGACCCAGCGCAACCCCTGCACGGCGCGATGCCTGTGACTCGTTGCCGCACCTTCGTCTGCCAACCTTTCTGGTTCCACCGCGCAACATCCTGATTCGGAGCGAGCCGTTTTATATCTTCGGGTCGCGTTCCTGCGCGCGGCCATTGGGCTCAGAAGATGTACGATTCTACCTGCGAGCGAGCCGGCAGCGACTAACGCGGGCAAATATAACTAGAAACCGTGTTATGGTTGACAAATATTGTGCGTTGCGCGCAATACTTCGCACAAACTTTAGCGTCATCCTCTGTTATGGGCCTTTCCGTCGTAATTCCCGCGTACAACGCAGGCCGATTCATCGAGGAGGCGATCGAAAGCGCCTTAATGCAGGATTGCCCGGCTGACGAAATTGTTGTCGTCAACGATGGTTCCACCGACCGCGACTACCGTGAGCTCGAATCGCTTGGAACTCAGATCCGCGTGATCCAGCAGAGCAATCGCGGCGTATCGGCGGCCAGAAACCTCGGCTTCTCCGTGGCGCGGCAGGAGTACGTCGCGATCCTCGATGCGGATGACGTTTGGATTTCGGGAAAGCTTCGCGCGCAGATGACCCACCTATCGCAACATCCAGACTGCGACGCGGTATTTTGCCTCGGTTTCAACTGGGAATCGGACGGCAATGGGGCGACTTGGACTTATCCCAGCGTCGCGCCTGTCGGCGCGCAAAGTGCGCCCCGAGCCATCCGGCTGCGCTATCGAGATTTCCTTTGTGGAATTCCGGTGGCCAGTTCCACCATGGTGGTCAAAAAGGCGGTCTGGCAGGCGCTCGGCGGATTCGACGAGTCAATGCGGTACGGCGAGGATCAAGAATTCAATCTGCGCCTATCGCGCGAATACCGGGTAGACGTGCTCGATGCCATTGGCATGCTTTATCGGAGACACCGGAGCAGCGCCACCGCCCGCATTCAGGATCCCAACCATTGGGCCGAACTGATCGAAGGCGCCGTTGCACGCTGGGGTCTCATCGACCGCTGGGGCGTCCGCGTCGACCGTGCCGAGATTGCACGCTATCTTTCCCGGCTGCACTTTCTGCATGGGTACGAGCACTTCTGGCATGGCAGCCTCTCGATTGCGGGACGAGAATTCGGTCGGGCTCTCATGCAACGCCCTTTCACACCTAAATACCTTGGGTATCTCCTGGCTTCATCCATTCCCGGCCTGGGCATCGCCCTGAGAGCCGGCCTTCGTCCGCGCCCCGAACAAGCGCGTTCTGACATAGCGAATAACCGGCTGCTCCAACCAGATCGAAGCGAGAATGCCGGCGGTAAGCCCCATTGTGCAGAGAAGCACCCAAACCGGGAACGACCATGACGGCGTCAGCCGAACCGCCATCGAAAGGAACTTGAACGTGATCCCGATTGCAATCAGGTGCCATTCACGCCCACCCTCGCGCGCGCCAGGCACGCTCGTAGAGATCGAGATATTGCCGGCCCATCACATCGCGCGCGTGGCGTTCGAGGAAGACTGACTTTGCCTTCGCAGCCCGGGCTCTTGCCGGCGAGGCCTCACCGAGTGCCTCATGCAGTGCGCGGACAAGCGCCGCATCGTCGTCGACCGGGACGATCCACGCGCTCTCCGAACCCAGAACCTGCGGAATCGCTCCGACGGCGGTCGCAATGATCGGACAGCCTACCGCCATCGCCTCCAAGAGCACGATCGGGAGACCCTCTTTGTTTGACGTGATGGCCAGGACGTCGGCGGCGGCCATGATGTCCGCGGCATCCCGACGGTATCCGGCGAAAATGACGCGGCCATCGATACCCATGTTGCGCGCGTAGTCGGCAAGCGCTGCGCGTTCCTCACCCTCGCCGACGAGAACCACTCTTGCCGCGATATCGCGGGGCAGGTCGGCCACCGCCTTGAGCAGCAAGGCGTTGCGCTTGGATCTCGCGAGCCGGCCGATCTGGACGACGAGCTTCTCGCCCGGCGCTAGATTCCACTGCGCGCGGACCTCGTCCCTTTGATGTGCGTCGAGAACCGGAACGCTGATGCCATTGTCGATCCTCGACAATCTCTCGGCCGGCATTCCGCTTGCGCGCAGATCGTGGTGCATCTCTTCCGATACCGCGACGACATGATCGAAGCGCCGCACGGCCCGCTTGTCGAGGTATTCGAGCGCTTTGAGCTTGGTCGTCTCGCTATACCAGGAGTGGCAAGTGGCGAGGCACGGCAACCGCCGCGGCACACCCAGGGCGGCAAGGAGTATGTCGGGCTTGTATCCGTGCGAATGCACCACGGCACGCGATTCCCCGGCGAGCATCGCTCTGAGTCTACGCAGCATGGGCACAAGTCCCAATCGCCCGGTCGGTACGTAGGCCTCACCCGCAATCCCGTGCTCGGACGCGCGTCGCATCAATTCCCCGGTACCTTCGCCTTCCAATGCGACGATTCGGCTGTCCCATCCCTCGTCGCGCAGAAACATCGCCAGCTCAAGCAGGGTCCGCTCAGCGCCGTAAAATCCCCCCGTGCTGACGAGCTGAATCGCCACCGGCGGTCGGGCGGCGTTGCGCCCCAGGCTGTCGCTTTGCACCATTCTCGGATCTCGCTGGTCTTGCGTCAGTTCAGCAGGAGCTGACGGTATCGATCGATCGATCGCCGGCTGTCGAAGTTTTCGCGCACGTATGTGCTGCAGCGGCCTCCCGCTTCAACGACCGCTGCCGGATTCTGGAGCACGTAATGCATCGCGTTCTCGAGCGAGACCGGATCCGAGGGATCCGTGAGCCAGCCGCGGCCGCTGATCATCGACGGGATGTTGCCCACCGCAGGACAGATGGCTGGCAAGCCCGCAGCCATGGCCTCCAAGAGGGCGCGAGGCGTGCCTTCGGACCGTGAGTTGAGGACAAAGATGTCGGCCGCGGCGAGGTAGGAGCGCACATCCGTCTGCTCTCCGCAGAGCGTGACCCGATGGCCGAGCGGATGACCATCGATCAACGTGCGCACCGCCGCCGCCTCTTCCCCATCTCCGACGATCAGCAGGCGCGAGGACGGCAGGTCGCTTTTCGATTGCAGGGCCAAGAACACGGCGGCCAATCCAAGGACGTTTTTGACCGGCGCAAGCCGCCCGACGAACATGAACACGACCTCATCGCCGATTCCCAACGCGGTCCGGCGCAGCAGGCGATCGTCACGGTGGTACTTTTCCGTCTCGATGCCGATGGGGATCACCTCCACCCTACGCTCCGGAATGCCGAGGTGACCGCAGAGGTATTCCTTGATTCCCTCGTGCACGACGGTGATGGTGTTCGCCAAGCGCCAGTTGAGCCGAATCCGAAACCGTCCCGCGCGAGTTTGGCTTGCATCCAGCACGGAATGCTCGGTCACCACCACACGCTGGATGCCGGCGAGCCGCGCGGGAAGACCGAGTTTGTTCAACCCGAGGAAATGCTGCAGATGAACGGCGTCGAGGCGCAGATCACTCAATCGGCGAGTCAACGCGAGACTCAATCCGTTTCGCGTCAGCAGATTGCGCGTGGGAATTTGCAGATCGACCACTTGAATTCCGTATTGCTCGCACTGCTCCCGCAATGGTCCCGGACCCTCATCGATGGCGGCGCAGAAGACCTCCGCCCCGCTCTGCGCCAGCTGTTTGGCGAGATCCAGTCCGACGAACTCCGAGCCGCCGACACGAAAGGAGTACAGGACCTCGAGAACTCTCGCGGCCGGTCGACTCACGCTCCCCTCCTGTCGTCGCGCGAGGTGTCTCCCACGGTTACCGCAGCGGTTTCCATGTCACCATGCGCTCGCCTCTCGCATAACGGAGTGCGGCGAGAAAGGAGGCAATGTTCGTCAGCAGAAAGTAATACGGTCGGCTAAGAATGCCGAGCTTCGCAAGCCGCGACTGCAGGGCGAAGCCCACGGTGCCGGCCAAGATGACGGCGACCTGGCACACGAGGAGTGCCGTGTAAAGCGGATGTCTCGACGCCAGCGCGAGATTGGCGCCGAGGGCAATCAGCCACAGAAACGGCGATGCGTAACGCAGCAGCTTGTGCGACCACAATTGCCAAGCGAAGAGCCCGTATCGCCACGGATTGAGGAACCGGCACTCGCAAATGAGGGCATTGATGCTGCGAATTGCAACCCGCACGCGCATCGACAACTCGTGCGTGCCACGGTTCAGCGTCTCCTCGTAGCATACGGCGTCCGCCGCCAGCACGGTTCGCAGCGACTGTTCGCGCATCTTCATCGAGATGACGAAGTCGCTGATCAGGCCAGGGTTGATCTCCCGATAGGCGCCGCGCCGCACGGCGTACAGGCACCCGCTGACACCGACGAGCGAGCCCAAGGCGCTCTCGGCCGTGCGCAGCTTGATCTCATAGTCCCAATACGCTTCGCCGCCCCGCCCCGTGACGTTCTCCGTCCCGCTCACGTACATCAAACGCCCTGCGACGCAGCCGACATCGGCCAGGTAGAAGCGTCGGACCAGCGCGCGCATCGCGCGCGCATCGAGCCGTGTGGTCGCATCCGTGAAAACCAGGATCTCTCCGCGCGCCATCGCGGCAGCGGCGTTCTGACAGGCCGTCTTGCCTTTTCGCCCCTCGATGCGCAGCAGTTGCACGCGCTCCGAACCGCAGTCCCGCACGAGCCGATCGGTGGCATCGCTCGAGGCATCCGAGGCGACGATGATATCCACGAGCTCGCTCGGATAATCCAGGGCGAGAAGGTTCTCGAGCTTTGCGCGGATCCCCTTTTCCTCGTTATAGGCCGTGACGATGATCGACACGCTGAGCGGAAGATCCGCCTCGGACACGGCCATGCCGAATCGCCGCGCGAGCAATCGGACGATCACGGGAAAGAGCACGTAGACGTAAACCAACGTCATACAGGCCGTCCAAAATACAATTTCGATCATGACCTCGGGACTCCCTGTGGCGTTGCGGCATCCATGCGACCGGAGTCCCGAATGCGGGATCGTCGATACGAGCCGTCATTCTCGGAAATCTCGGCGCCCGTCCCCTCGGCCGTCCAAGAAGCAAATAGTAACACGCCCATCCTTTGGACCCACGCGATGAACATAACGTTACGGCTGATCCAAAGAGTCAAAACCGTTCGCTGAGGTAGCCGATGGGTCATTGGGACCGACCGGCGTGCACAGCATCTCGGATTGTCGCTGGAGCGGTATAGTACCCCCGTGCAGCAGCGCCAATATGGACTCCGATACCCCGCACGTGCCTATTTCGCGAACAATGTCGAGCTCAGCCTCCAACCTCGAACGGGTGGCTCGGCGGGCGAGTTCCACCGGACGCCTGCCCGCACTCGACGGCATCCGCGGCCTGGCCATCATTTGGGTCGTGCTTCACAATACGACGGACCATCTGCCGCCGACGCTGCACGGCGCCTCGCACGTGTTGGCGTTCCTGGTTCACCCCGGTTGGATCGGAGTGCAGCTGTTCTTTACGCTCTCCGGCTTCCTGATCACGGGGGTCCTACTCGACACGCAATGCGCCACGAACTACTTCGGCGCCTTCTACGCCAGGCGTGCGTTGCGCATTCTCCCCCTGTACTACACCGTGTTGATCCTGTTGCTGATCGTCGCGCCAGAACTCCATGCCGGCCCAACCATCCTGCAGGCGAACTCGAAGGAGCAGCTTTCGCTGTGGTTGTTTGCCGTCAACTGGACGCATGCGGCACCGTACGGTTTCGCACACTTCTGGTCGCTCGCCGTCGAAGAACAATTCTATTTGTTCTGGCCGTTCATCGTTCATCGGCTTCCGGCGCGTCGTCTCTTTGCGGTATGCGTTTACGTTGCCCTGATCGCGCTCGTCATGCGCGGCATCATGGTATTCAGTGGGGCGAGCAACTGGACCGTGTATACGGCTACAACTTCGCGCTTGGATGCCCTCGCACTCGGCGGCGCAGGCTCGTGCCTTTTGCGCATTCCGGCCGCGGGTGCCTGGCTCGCTTCTCGACTCACCGCGGTAAATCTTGTCGCACTTGCGCTATTCGTGGTCGGCGTTCCGATTACGCATGCCTACGATACGGACGCGATCCAGTGTCAGATCTTCGGCTACACGCTGCTCGCGCTTTGTTGTGCAACACTGGTCACGACCGCTGCCGCCGGCGGTGGGCAAGCGAGACCGAGCATCCTTGCGCAGGTCCTATGCTGGGCTCCGTTGCGCTCCTTCGGGAAGTACAGCTATGCGATCTACATCTTTCACCAGTTGATACACATGCTCTTGGGCGAGCCATGGATGGTCTCCACGTTCGGCAGCCATCCGCCCGCGCATAGCGTTTACTTGTACAGCCTGACGATCGGGCTCGTCAGTTTCGGCGCTGCGTACTTGAGCTACCACCTGCTTGAGAAGCACTTCCTCGCACTCAAGTATCTATTCGCGCCGCGCATCGCGAAACGTGGCACTTCGGAAATCCAGGCACCTTAAAGCGCAATGCGCTATCGATCAGGCCCACAACTCAGCGAAACCATGATGGAAGTAAGCGGCGTCGTTGTCGAGCATCTGGACACGCAAGCTCCCGGAGATGATCTCGTCCTCGGCCGCAGAGCGCAGGAATATCGGCTGTTGATTGCGGCGGTGAAATCCGTCCGCGACGAGCGCTCGAGTCATGACGGCATCGCTCGACCAAGCGACTAGTTCGGCGACATCGCGATGTCGCCAAGCCTGCAGCGCCGCGTATTGCATCAATGCGTGCCACGTGGCCGGCTCATCCGTTGCCACCCAGCAATCCGCGATGCGTGCCTGCCCGGGAGCAAAAGCGAGCAGGAAATAGCCGAGCACCTGGTTTCTTCTTTTCAGCGCGTACAACTCCATCGGCACAATAGGACAGTGGAGCATGTAGCGAAACAAACCTTCGGAGCGCTCGAAGACGCCCATTCCGGTGGTACCGCGCGGCAGCGTCTCGGCCAGGGTCGCCATCTCATCCGATGCGATGCGCCGTATGCTCCAGCCTGCCGGCTCTACGACAGGCGACGACAAACGCCACAGGCTGCGGCGCACGAGTCTCGCAGGGAGTTTCCACGCTGCTGCGTCGAATGCGCCGAGGAAACGCAGCGGATGGAGCACGCGAACATATCCCTCTGCCGTCCCGCACGGTCGGAAGCCGATGTGCGGCAGGATTCGAAGCGTTTGGTCGCTGCCTCCTACGGCGAGCAGGGCATCGGCCAGCCGTCCGAGGTGCTTCATCAGCGAGACTCCGACCCCGGTGGCGTCGGCTCGCGAAGCCCAGTCGATCAGATGCAGAACAGTGACGCGACGCGAATCCATGGCACAGCTTCCCGGCACCACCGCCGCGTGGGCCAGAATCTGCGCACCACGCGTCGCGACGTAGGAGCGCGCACCGGCCCAATCCTCCCGCTCCTGCCAGTACTTCCAGTCGAGCGCCTCCGGTTCGACGTTTGGCTTCAGTCCAGCCGCCGCCAGCAACGCGACGATGGCCGGCGCATCAGCCGGAACCGAAGGTCGGATGTTGGTTCGCATCAATTGGCTCAGCGCGGACGCGTTTCGTACAGGTGTATGAAATCACCCAATGTGATCGGGAATTCGATCGGTTCGTCGGAATTGAACGGATCGAATCCGAGCGCGTCTTCGAGTTTCACCACGGTAATTGCGAAGCTCAACGAGTCGATGCCGGACTCCGACAACTTCAAATCATCCGACAGCGGCTCGAGTGTGAACTTCTGCTCTCGCGCCACTTGCTCGAGTATCGTCGTGACCGTGGACCTTACAGACATTCCCATGTCCTCCGCTCTTGATTTCGCCCAGTTAATGTTCATCGTCTCGCCGGTACATCCGTGATTACGCCCTATTCGGCCACGGTGCGGCATTGTCCACTCGGTTACCGCGTTGCCAGGACGAAAGCAGATGGCGCGTTCGCGAAATATAACAGGCAATGCGCTCTTCCGACGACGTGCCTGAATGCTGCAAGGCCCAACCGGCTCGAATTGCGGAGCATTTCGCTTATCGGCATGGGGGCGATCATTTATACTTTTTGCTCGGTCCACGCTTTGCCCGCCATCCGCATGATACAAAGGTAGCGAAACAGATGAATGAAGTCGTCGCAGTTGTCGGGTTGGGATACGTGGGCCTGCCGCTCGCGGTGGAATTTGGTAAGAAATTTGACACTATCGGTTACGACCTGTCGGCCTCCAAAATCGACAGTTACCGCCGGTTCTGCGATCCCACGGGGGAGGTATCGAGCGAAAATCTGCGCGCCGCCGCGCGATTGACTGCCACCAGCGATCCCTCCGACTTGCGCCGGGCCGATTTCATCGTGGTCGCGGTCCCGACACCGGTGGACGTGGCGCACATTCCCGATTTTGCCCCTTTGATCAGCGCTTCTACGACGGTTGCCCAGCATATGAAGGAGGGCGCCATCGTAATATATGAGTCCACAGTGTATCCAGGCGCCACCGAAGACGTTTGCGTCCCCGTGTTGGAGCGCCATTCGGGCATGCGATGGAAGCAGGATTTTCATGTCGGCTATTCTCCTGAGCGAGTCAATCCCGGCGATAAGGAGCACACCGTTTCGCGGATCATCAAGGTGGTCTCCGGTGATGACGACCGGACGTTGGCCAAAGTCGCGGATCTTTACGCGTCCATCATCACGGCCGGGATACACAGGGCCAGTTCCATCAAGGTCGCGGAGGCTGCCAAGGTCATCGAGAATACGCAGCGCGATCTCAACATCGCGCTGATGAATGAACTGGCGCTAATTTTCGATCGCATCGGTATCGATACCTTGGAGGTCTTGCAGGCGGCCGGCACCAAGTGGAACTTCCTACCGTTCCGACCGGGTCTGGTGGGCGGCCATTGCATCGGCATCGACCCTTATTACCTGACTCATAAGGCAGAAATGCTTGGATACCATACGCAGGTCATTTTGGCCGGGCGGCGCATCAACGACGGCATGGGCGCCTACGTTGCGCAACAGACGCTGAAGCAGCTCATCAAGAACGGCAGCCCGTTGCCGGGCGCTAAGGTGATCGTGCTGGGACTCACATTCAAGGAGAATTGTCCGGACCTGCGCAACTCCAAAGTGGCGGATGTGATTCGCGAGCTGAAGGAATTCGGTTGCGCGCTTAGCGTTCACGATCCGATTGCGGAGCCCCAAGAGGCCGTGCACGAATACGGCGTGGCACTGACGCCCTGGGAGGATCTGCCTGCCGAAGCCGATGCCGTTGTCGCAGCTGTTCCGCACAGAAGTTACCTTACGATGCCCCTGCGCGAGCTCTTGTCCCGGTTGAAAAGCAACGGGGTCTTCATCGACGTCAAATCCGCGTTTGACCGAACCGCCATCAGCGAGGCGGGATTCCGGATGTGGAGGCTGTGATGCGCTATGACCAGGTGCGCGCGGAACTTGCCGGCAGCCCGAAGAAGTGGCTGGTTACCGGGGCCGCCGGCTTCATTGGCAGCAATCTACTGCAGTCTCTGCTGGAGCTCGACCAGCACGTGGTCGGCCTCGAT
>Ga0137359_10000550_pt1 | contig 28149 bp, 27 predicted proteins | sample Mad1_40_16metaG_FD_108281 | JGI IMG/M metagenome (GOLD analysis project Ga0137359, IMG submission 108281) | Vadose zone soil microbial communities from Angelo Coast Range Reserve, California, USA - Mad1_40_16 metaG | ecosystem: Environmental > Terrestrial > Soil > Vadose zone | place: USA... | reverse complement strand
GGGCTTGTGAACCTGGTTGGACTAATTCCTTCGCTTGTCTCTCGGCATAGCTGAGTTTTCGTGAAAGCTGCATACGGGAAAACCGTACGTGCAGTTTGAGCGGCGGACGGAGGCCAGCGCGCGAGCGCGCCTCCTCCGACCCGACAGAGCTGCGAGGCCGACTCGCTCAACAGGCTCTATAAACGGGGATCATGTCTTTTCGGTATCGATTGACGCGCGGCATTGGATGACCTTACCGGGATCAAGGCAAGAGTGAGAAGGCCCCCTGGGAGAGCAGTAGAGAGTCATGGTGCGGCTGCTCAGTTCGGAACAGGATGATCCCTGAGCCAGCGCAGAACCTGATCGGCGCTTTCGTCTGGCGGAAACACGGGATAGAAAACGTGTTCGATTAGGCTGCTCCGAACAATCAAGGTTAGACGTTTCACAAGCCGCATTCCTTCCACATCGAAGGTGGGCAGGCGCAACGCGTCACATAGTTTGAATTCAGAATCGCTCAGGATTTCGAATGGAAGGCGGAGACGGCCAGCCATCTCTCGCTGGTATTCGGTCGTTTGAGTGCTGAGCCCGAAGATAGAGGTTTTGAGCTGCAATAGCTCCTGGTAGCGATTCCGGAAGCCACATGATTGGGGAGTGCAGCCTCGGGCGCCGGGGATCTCATCCCATCCCTCGGGGAGCGGTTTTCCAGGCACTCCGGTCATGGGATAGCAGTAGACTACAGTTCTGGCTGCACCCAGGTTGGAAAAGTCAGCCATCCTGCCTGCCGTAGAGCGAAGGAAGATTTGGGGCCATTGCATACCGCGGAGATGGTCTGCCGCGCCGTCATCTATCGGTCGCGGTAAGTTCGAGGGCAAAGGGAAGTCTATCTGTTCGGGCATGCCATGCTCGCAAGTGAAGGCTCTGCTCATCACCTTACCATCCCTATCGTACTTTCAAGAATCTCATGCTTCTTTCCAAAGGCTGCTGACCCAAGAATCTGCCATGTTTTCGTTCCGAAATTGGCCAATGAAGAGCCATTACTCTTGCCAAGTGGCAGCTGCCATTCACAATGCTGCTCTCTCGCTTGACGGCACCCATTTAGGCCAGGGCAAGCGCCAAAAAGTCTGCTTTTCAGTGCTCAAAGACATTGGCACCAGCAATTGTGACCGCGCACTCTATCGGCAACTATCCGCTCGGTCGGTGGGCGATTCTGCGGGCGCTACGGGACTGTGTTTCGCAAATTGCTATAGTTTTATCATCGAATGTGAGGCACGGGGAATCTCTTGAGCTTTCACCGGCGAGAGCGTATCTTCCTGACGAGAATTTCCCGGTCCTCATCCTTGGCACTCGCCGTTGCTCTTGATGGAGGATTCGTGAAGTTCAGCCATTCTCTTGTTCCAGGTTTCTCCTAATGCCCCCCGACTCAGACTCCACGACAGCGACATATGAAGAGCCTACTGCAGTGAAAACCGCACGAATTGAAATCCATTCCATTGAGACCGTGACGCTGACTGACAAGCAATTTCTGACAGGAGCAAAGAATGGTATCCCCGTGCGTATTGGCGGCGAGTTGCGGCTACCTGCAGGTCTGTCGCGAGTTCCTGCGGTCATCCTCATCCACGGGTCGGGAGGCGTGGGAGCGAACGTCGATCGTTGGGCTCAGGAGTTGAACGAAATCGACGTAGCCGCCTTGCTGCTGGATTGCTTTACGGGTCGTGGCATCGTTCAGACGATAACGGACCAATCTCAGCTCGCGAGCCTGGCCATGATCATGGACGCCTACCGAGCGCTTGATCTGCTTTCGAAGCACCCACGAATCGACGCCTCGCGGATCGCAATAATGGGCTTCTCCAAAGGAGGCTTTGCGGCACTTTATGCCAGCCTAAATCGGTTCCAGCGGATGCATGGCCCAACTGGCGTCGAGTTTGCTGCTTACATCCCCTTTTACCCCTCGTGTTACACGACATACATCGACGACGAGCAGGTGAGTAGTCGACCGATTCGGGTCTTTCACGGGACTGCGGATGACTACGTTTCCATCGAGCCATGTCGGAACTACCTCGAGCGTTTACATCGCGCGGGGAAAGACGTGCAGTTGACCGAGTACACCGGGGCGCGCCATGCCTTCGACAACCCTCTCTACACCAAGCCGCTTTCCCTGCCTGACGCGGTGACAACAAATCAGTGCCCCAGAAAGGAGCGTCCCGGAGGAGAAATCATCAATCTCGAGACCGGGCAACCCTTCACATGGAGCGACGCTTGTGTCACACGCGGCGCGACAGTTGGTTACGATCGTGTGGCTACGGCAGAAGCCACTAAAGCTGTGAAGGCGTTCCTAATCAGCAATTTCGAGACTTAGTCGAGACGTTTTGGCACCGTGTCTTGGACTGACGCAAAGAGTTTTGGGTTTGCGTCGACACTTATTTTCGTCTGCCGCCAAGCGGAAATACAGCTCGTCGACCAAATGTCACTCCGGAGCGAAAAAGTCTCCAAGAGATCCTGACGAGGACATATTTTTGAAGTAAGGCATTGGACTACCAACAAATGAGCGACCAAACCCTTCAAAAGATGAGAAAATCTCTAGGTCTAATTTGTGTGTTGATCGTATGCGGATTGCTCACGGCTGGACTCTGGCCCTTCAATCCGTTCCTCAAGAATGACGTAAATTGGTTGACAGATCAGAATGGGCTTCGGTTCGGTGATCAGGGTACGGTATTCAGTTCCGGCACATTCGAAGTTCCGACGTCGAATGAGAAGCCATTCTGCAGCCTGGAGATTTGGCTGCAACCAGCACTCGAAGACGTGAACCAGTCTGTCATGATTCTTGCGTTCTACACTCCAGACAACCCATTGCAATTCGGCCTTAAGCAGTATCGCGATGGGCTGGTTGTGAGGGACTATCGGGATGAGCAAAGGCGTTTGAGTACTGCTCAAATAGGATTTGAGCACGCTTTCCGTCAGGCCGAGCCAGTTCTCTTTACAATCACATTGGGTCCAAACGGCGCTTCCATTTATCGGAACGGCGTGTGGGTGAAAGTTTTTCCACAGATTGGTCTGCCTTGCAAGAATTTCTCGGGTCAACTTGTCATAGGGAATTCGCCCATTACCGACAACGCTTGGCAAGGGAAGCTGTTCGGTGTGGCCATTTACAGCCAGGAACTCACATCTGAAGCGGTCTCGCGGCACTATACGATGTGGACTCATGAACGGGTACCGGAAGGCGTTGCAAGCGAGGGTGTGCGTGCGCTTTATTCTTTCAGAGAACGATCCGGCAGGATTATCCACAATAACATCGGTCCGGGACCTGATCTCTATATCCCCAAGATATTCAGGATCTTACACAAGAAGATGCTGGCACCTCCTTGGGAAGAGTTTGCCCCGAAGTTGAGTTACGTTTGGGATATCTTGATTAATATAGTGGGCTTCATTCCGTTCGGCTTCTTTTTCTGTGCCTACCTCACTTGCAATCGGCAATGGAATCGAGCCACAGTTGTGACCGTGGTTTTGGGTGGAATCATCAGTGCCACTATCGAGGTGCTGCAAGGATTCATTCCCTCGAGAGCGTCCGGGGTCACGGATATCATTACGAATACGCTTGGCACAAGTCTTGGCGTGATCTTATGGAGAGCGAGCGCTTGGTGCAAGGCAGTGATTTCCAGCGGCAAGGAAAAGAGGTGATGCTTGGGGCTGGATATCACAAACCAAGGCCGCCAACTCCTTCGAGCAGAAGCCGGCTGCCGCAATCTCGATCAAGGAGCAGGCTGGTGGATGGAATTTTCAGTGGCCCCCGCGATCAAGAGACGCTTCGCCTTTCTTGTTTCACACCCGTGCGTTACGCCCTCTCCTGCTCAAAGTCGCAGTCGCAGGAGCAGGGGGGACAAAGGCTGTGAAACTCGTATGGAAGTCGAGAGTTGGAGGAAGGGTATGAAGGACTGCCGTCTGTTCTACATCAACGGGGAATGGGTCAGCCCAACCACTGCCCGAGACTTCATAGTCATCAACCCTGCCAATGAAGAGCCCCTCGCGGCAATATCGCTCGGCGGCGCAGCCGATGTGGATAAGGCCGTGGCGGCTGCCAAGAGGGCCTTCGAGTCATACTCGGAGACAACTACAGAAGAGCGTTTGGCATTTCTCCAGCAGATCATTGAGGTTTACAAGTCAAAGATCGACGAGATGGCCGAGACTATTTCTAAGGAAATGGGGGCTCCCATCACCCTATCAAAGGCGGCGCAGGCTCCGGTCGGGTTGTCGCATTTCTTAGAGATTGTGAAGGTTCTGAGACAGTTCAAATTCGAAGAACAGAAGGGTTCCACCCTTATGAGAAAGGAGCCCATTGGAGTATGCGGGCTCATCACCCCTTGGAACTGGCCCATGAACCAGATTGCCTGCAAAGTGGCACCCGCGCTTGCGGCCGGGTGCACCATGATCCTCAAGCCGAGCGAAATTGCCCCACTCTCCGCTTACTTATTTACGCAGATTTTACATGAAGCGGGCCTTCCACCCGGCGTTTTCAACATGGTGAATGGCGACGGCTCCAGTGTGGGTTCCGCGATTTCTTCGCATCCCGACGTGGCCATGATTTCTTTCACTGGATCCACGCGAGCCGGTATAGCCGTGGCCTCGGCCGCCGCTCCTACTGTAAAGCGGGTCACGCAGGAACTCGGCGGCAAGTCCGCCAACATCCTCTTGCATGACGCTGATCTTGAAAGTGCCGTCAAGGAGGGCGTGCAGTCATGCTTTCGCAACACCGGCCAGTCCTGCAATGCGCCCACTCGCATGCTCGTCCCACGGTCCAAGATGGCCGAAGTGGCTTCGATAGCGAAGCGGGCGGCTGAAGCGACCAAGAGCGGTGATCCGTTCAAAGATGGCACCAGCATCGGTCCGCTCGCGAGCAAAGCCCAGTTTGAGAAGGTGCAGGGTCTAATCACCAAGGGCATTGAAGAGGGCGCAAACCTGATCGCGGGGGGTCCAGGGCGACCGGAGGGTACGACGAAGGGCTACTACGTGAAGCCGACGGTATTCGCGGATGTCCAGAACGACATGGCAATCGCGCGCGAGGAGATCTTCGGGCCCGTTCTTTGCATCCTTCCCTACGATGATGAAGACCACGCTGTCCGAATTGCCAACGACACCCCTTATGGGTTGTCTGGGTACGTTACATCTGGAGACATCGAGCACGCACGCCGGGTGGCGAAACGAATTCGAGCAGGCAACGTGCACATCAACGGCGCGCGCTTGGATTTCGGTGGTTGTTTTGGAGGGTACAAGCAGTCGGGCAACGGCCGTGAATGGGGTGAGGCCGGGCTCGAAGAATTCCTGGAGTTGAAGGCCATCTTTGGCTACGCGGCTTCAACGAAATGAGATTGCAGGAAGGCCTGCCCGTCTAGACTAGGCAGGCGCGCCTAGCCTGGTCGGTCCACTTTGACCTTAGATCAAGTGGGGCCCGAAGGTCGGCGAAGCCAAATCTCCCGCCAATAGACGAATTCCGAGCGCGAACAACCGCCGAATGCCGCGTGGGCACATCCGCAGAGCGAATCTTCCAGGTACACGGTGTTGCGGAGCTGCCGCATCTCTCCCGTTCCATCCACAATTAACTTGTCGATCCTTCTTGCCACTCGTTGCTGCCTTCCGCATAGCAGACGCATGTCCGGTGAAAACCACAGCCCGCGGTTATGAGCACTCTCATTCAACGTCTCCACGATGCTCTCTATCGATCTGACTTCGACTAATTCTCCGGGCTGCAGGTTCAGAGATTCCGCCGGAGTAGTCTTCTTGCTGCTTCCGCGCGCATACACGCCTAGAAACACCCTGCGGAATCTCCAGAACAGCCATAGCCCAATACGCTGTGCCATCTCGAGGGCGCTGCAGTTGCCGGCACGGATGTCGGCAAAGCATCTTGTGAATCTCTCCCACCGCGACAATGGGTTAGCTGCTTTCCACAATTCGCTGGCCTGACAAAAGTAAGTCTTTGCGCCAGTTGAGGTTTTGAGGCGGGCCCGAAGCTGCTCGCGGCCTCCCAAGTCAATGCCTGAGTGGGCCTCGGCGCCTTCAACTTTGCGGAGCCATGCCTCGCGCCAGAAAATCATGCACGCCTTGGGACAACCATCGTGGTCGGCTCCGGAGCACCGTAGGCCGTCCAGGAAGACGACGTCGTCGGCCCTAAACCTACGCATGCTCGACCCGGATCCCGAGGTGCAGACTTTCACTACTCGTCTCGAAATCTTAAACCTCTTGCCACAAAACTCCATCATTTCCGGCATGAAAGGCAGCTGGTCCAATGTTCCATCAGCGTCTAGAGTCTGGAGGATTTCGCTTGGACACTTGACTTCCACAAGGTCGCCAGGGCGAAGCGTCGCAGTGACTTGCTTCATATGAAGTTTGACGGATCCTAAGCGGAATTCAACCAATCTGAGTTCGCCTGCCTGTTCTGAAACGATGGATCAACCGAGGCTGCTTGGGGGCTCACGAAGGTTTGCGGTCCAGGCCGCTAGGGCCAGCACGAATGGCGATTTCCCAGCTAGACCCACAGTTCGGAGTAGCTTACTCCATACCTTCAGACCAAATCCGAGGGGGCGCCCAATGGATTCCTTGATGAAAGCGACCTTTTTGTAATGATCTGGGTGACGCCATGTGGTGTTGGTCCCGGCAGGGAAATACCCGACATCACCCGGGCCGAACCGACGCTCTACGCCTGTCTCATCGGTCATAAAGCCTTCGCCGGAGAGAACGATATAAGCTTCGTCCTGGGTGTAATGCCATTTGTAGCTTACCGCACCGCATTCCCAGACTACGACGCGCACGAGCCAATCATCAGTTCGAACCAGTATCTTGCTGCGCGTCTCTGGCTGGCCGCTTAAGACCCAATTTGGTGGGATTGACCCTACTTCATCAAGGACGACGGTAGCTGGGTTTGCCAGCATGATCGATTTGGACAAGGCATGCTCTCCGAATGTTGAACAATTGCTTTCTCTTGCTGAAAGATCGAAAACAAAAACGACAGGGGCTACGAGCATCATGCACTTCCACAGTTGAGTGCGTCAAGTCTCTTGACTTCCTGTTCCAACAGGTCCGCCCTCCTCGCGATCAAGATGGAATTCTCGGCGCGCGTTCGCTCCTCTCCGCCACTGACGCCTGACGAAGAAGTTCATTTGAGTTCGGAACAACTCAAACTCTTCACGGCTTCGTCGCCAAATTAGGGAATGCATTTCTGGTTGGAGAGTAAAGGCCTCGCCTCTTGTGAACCACATGTTCCTCCGAGACTCTGCATGATATTGCCCCGTCCTTCCACAGACCGGTTTTCACCGCAGGGGACAGGTCAGCAGACCTACAAATCTCTCGGACCAGTGCAAAACGTGCCAAAACTCCCTCACAATCCAATTATTGGATCGATGATTCCCATTCCATTCAAGATTGTGGCAAAACATTGCACTTGTGTAAATGCGGCATCGAATCTAACCTATTTGTTTGCAATAGCATACGAAATTGTCCATCCTGGCATTCGCTTGCCCATGTAAGGGTCAGCGTCCCCGCAGCGGCGCACGAGTCTGACCAGGGAGGAATTGGATGAAGTTTTCAGGGGTGATGTGGGTTCTGGCGGCAATCTTATTCATCACGCCGCTAGCGCACGCTGACGGCACGACCACAATGCAGTTCACAGGGGTAAATGGGGCGAACAACGGAGTTTATTACGTTAGCCCGTACACCGGGACGATGAATTACGGGTCCTCCAGCGCGCAGTCCGTGGTCCTGTTCTGCGATGACATTAACAATGAGGTTTCCATAGGGCAGGTGTGGAGCGCCAATGTAACGAGCTTGGCTTCAGCCGCCTCGTCAGGCAATTTCAACAACACCAGATACGGGAATTCGTTGGTCAATACCGGTCTCGGCTCCAACCCCTCTAGCTCAAGCTCAACAATGCTCTATGAAGAGGCCGCTTGGCTCGTAACTCAATTCGGCTCTCACCCCGGGGACTATGTCAGTTTGCAATACGCCCTCTGGAACCTCATGAGTCCCACGAACGCAAGCGCCGGTTCTCTAGGATTTAAGGGAAGCGACGGGATAACTGTTGGGCAGTGGCTGGCTATGGCCGCCGCGGGCTACAAGAGCATAGACCTGGCAAACTTTCAAATCGTCACTAACGTTGGACCCCTCGGGTACACCGGTCAAGTACAGGAGTTCATCGTCCGGACGCCAGAACCCGCCATTATCCTCTTGCTGCTGATAGGAATCGGTGCAATGTTCCTTTTCGTCTCCCGGCGCCAACCACAGTCAGCGTAATCCGTCTCGAAGACTGGTCGTGAACTTGCCTCCGTACCATGTGCGGAGGCATTTTTCCAGACTGGCATCCGGGTTCCTGGAGCTGCTGATACGGTCGGCCCGCTTCGACCGCTTCATGCTGGCGAGTGTCACCTACCAGCAGCACTCGGTCGTTTTTCTTTAGCCGATGCAGGAACAAAACCACAAAAATGCCAAAGTGAGGTACCACCGCGGGTCCACGGAAAGATCGGAAAGCTCTGCCAGAATGGCACGGAAGGCAACAACACTCGTGGGTTCGATCTCTACTGCCTTTGAAGCATTTGGATGCAATGCAGGAAATGTCGCGCCCAGCAGTGCTGCGCGCCATTGTGCGCAAGTTTCGGAGATGCTGCCTCCCGAGAAAAAGACCTCTTTGTTCTACACCAGTGCTGATAGTGTCAGCGCCTGTCGCGAGCTACGTGGAGGCCGACGATGCAGCTAGCTAACTTCCAGCGTTCATCGGCTCGTCTTGCGCGCAATCGAGGTAGAATTAAACTCTATTCTGTCGACCTGCCGGGGGAGACGATTCATGTCCAAAGCACCTGCAACTCCCGTGCGAAAGTTTTTGTTCACCGATGAATTCATCCAAGACCCATATCCTACGTATGGTCGCTTGCTCGAGGAAGGACCGCTGCATGTTCTGGATGTAAGCGGATGGGGAGTCTGGGCGGTCTTCAGCCATGCAGATTGTTCAGCGGTCGCAAAGGATCCAAGACTCTCCGCCAAGCGAATCGATCGAATGCTGGTATCTCTTCCAATAAACAGGCAGGGCGAGTTTGGGGAGCTCATTCGGATGCTGAGCCTTTGGATGATTTTCCTTGACCCGCCCGAACACACGCGGATGCGGAAACTCATGAACAAAGGCTTCAGCCAATCTGCCGCGGAAGCGTTGCGCCCCCAAGTGGAAAAAATCGTGGATGGAATCCTCGATCCGCTAAGCGATGTCCCCAAGGCCGATCTCGTCCATGAGCTCGCCTATCCGGTGCCAATGCGGGTGATTTCGGAGTTACTCGGAGTCCCCGAAGCAATGCACGACTCATTCCTTCGATGGTCGGCTGCCATCGCGGAATTTAATGGAAGCCCCGACCGCACGGTAGAACACGCTCAAAATGCACAGAATGCAGTGCATGCGCTCACTGATTTCTTCCGGGGAGCCGTCGCCGAGCGACGTCGCAACATGGGCAGCGACCTACTCAGTCTGCTGATCGATATCAAAGAAGAAGGAGAAGCGCTGACGGAAGAGGAGCTCTATGCGCAGTGCGTGATGCTGCTCTTTGCGGGGCATGAAACGACTCGAAACCTGATCGGAAGCGGCATCTTCTCGCTCCTTCGGGAACGAGAAAAGATGGCCGAATTGCGGGAGAACCCGGCGCTCATCCGAACGGCCGTGGAAGAGTTTCTGCGCTTTGAGAGTCCGATCCAATATACGGCTCGCGTGGTGATGGAGGATATCGAACTCTGCGGCGTTCGAATCCGGAAGAGCCAGGCACTTTGGTGCATGCTGGGAGCGGCGAACCGCGACCCGAAGCAATTCAAGGATCCAGATACACTGAACCTGAAGCGGCTGAATAATCAACATCTTGCATTCAGCGCTGGCCCACATTTTTGCATTGGGAGCCAACTGGCGCGTCTGGAAGCCCAAGTCGCCATTCTAAGAATTATCCAACGCTTCCCCAAGATGCGCCTCGCCCAGCGTGCCGAATGGTCTCCAAACTTTGGGTTCAGGGGTCTGAAGGCGCTTCACGTGGAGATATGACTGTCAAATTTTTTTGAGATTTCGGATCCGCGCGGTGTCATAACCTCTGCGTAAAACTTGGCCAGAGACAGAGCCTGTCCCAAAGTCTAGAAGTTATCAGCCTCAGTTATCTGGCTCTGTTGACGCCAGATGAAATATAGATTTTCTGCCCGCACCTGGCACAAAGACCCAACTCGCTAGCCTCATTGGTGTTGTTTCGCTGTATTCATCGACGAATTCGGCCGAGCTGCAAAGCAAGATAAGTGGCGAGCGGAGAAAATAGTCCGTTACGATGGATCATTCTGGGAAAGTAACCGGGGGGCAGAGAATCTGCTCGATTCTGCCGGATTGATGAGATTGTTGCCACTGCGGCAATGGTCGCTTCCTCGAGCTCCCCTATTGCTGTTGTAGAGCGCGTTCGTTCGGCTTCGGCGCTATATTCGAGCCCCGGAAGGGACGTATGTGAACCTCTGCTTCATACGCAAAAATGGGGTCTCCAACCATTTGAAGGAGGCAGCAGCCAGCAAGAATGTTATCGCAAGGGCGCAAAACAAATAAAACGTCTGGGTGCGCAGATGCTGGTGCCTCGTAACAAAAACGTAGCCCGAGAGGCGCAAACCCAGGTAATGATAGGCGTAAAGACCGTACGTGATGTTACCCAAATAGACGAGTCCGGAATTATTCAGGAAAGCAGCCCCGTCCTGCGTAGCTCCAAAGACGGACAGGAAGATTGCAACGCCTCCGAGCGACATTAGCGGGTATCCAATCATAACGCCAATCGGCGTTGCTTCGGGATCAAGCAACCTGCAGAACTGGCCGACGATAACCCACGCGGTGCCTCCCATGAGGAGCAATGCCACCCTGGTGGGAAGCCGAAACCGGGGCGCGTCGCGTCCGTGAAGACACACGGCGAGCAGTATCCCGTAAGCAATCGAGTCAACTCGGACGAAGCTGTTAAACCACATACGATGCGCTCCGGTATGTTCGAGCAGCAGGATCAATCGAGCGAAAGAGCCGACCACCAGTAGTCCGATGGCGGCTCCGTAGATGATCCTCTTGGACGCCCAACGTAGAACGAGGGGCCACAGAAGATAAAACTGCTCTTCGAACGACACACTCCATAAAGGCCAGATGATTCGCGCTGGGGGGAAATCACCCAAGGCAAAAACCCAGTTTCCCGCGAAGAGGAGGTAGCAGAGCGTGCAGACCCATCCCAATACCTGGCTCCGGTCGATTACCGATAGGAGACCGGCAAGGCCAATCACAAAAAAGTAGAGTGGCCAAATCCGCAAAACGCGCCGAGTGTAGAATGCTTTCAGGTCCACCCCGCCCTTCAACTCCTTCTCGCGCAAAAGCAATCCGGTGATCAAAAATGCGCTGATGATAAAAAATACATCTAGACTGCATATTGAAGCCTTGATGATGCTTGTGATTCCAACCGCAAGGGGCATTGGAACGTGATGGGCGGAGTAAGCACCTTCCTCTCTTGGCAGCGTATGGTAAACCCAGACTCCGCAGAAAAGGAAGAACCGGATGGAGTCCAGCTCGGGGTAATAAAACCGTGCTTGGAGTTTGGACAGGGGCATCCGGCTTGAGATGACCAGCAGCCCAGCGCGGCACGCTGGGGGAGATCCAATGCTAGTGGAGCCAGGGTTATTGCCTACTGTGCCTTGGCCGTATCCGACTACTCCGACGTGATCCGGCGTCAGAGGCATGCGAGCGACTTCTCCTGACCACTCCGAACCGTTCTGTGACTCATGAGGAGTAGACTCTCGGGCAGGTAGCCGGGCTTGACAATCAGCTTTAGACCTGAATTCGAGCAGGCGTAAAGCCCTGACTACAGCATGGGGCGAATTATCGTTAGAGGGCTAAGCCTAGGGGAAACGAGGAAGGCAGCGTACTGTGTTAGAAGGAAAGTAGATATGTGTCTCAGGGGACCTGGCAAGGCTGACAGCCACGTTAAACTTTCGGCCACGCCCTGACGCTTGCCCTCTTGCATCAATCCAGCCAAAGGTTCGTCGGTCGCGCCCTGCGTCCTTAGTCTCATGGTTGACCTCTGCGGCTCCGCGTAGCCCTATCCCCAAACACCTGCTGATGCCCTATGAGAGGACTCGCACGCGGGCAATCGGATCCAAGTCGAGCCCTTCTTGCATGTCGCCATGAAGCGGGTCAGAGAAGACTTAGAGTTTAACAGCTGCGGAATAGTCAGGCGCGCGCCTCAGACAACTTGATTGAACCAGATAGTTGGAACTTTGGATCCTACTTCCTCTCGCGGCCCGGCGTTGTGACGGGAGTGCCCAGGCGGAATCGCGAGAGGGCTTCTCCAAGATTCTGGATGAACGCTTCTGAGCTGTAAACCTCTGCCTCGATGCTTCGTGTGCCTCCCTCGGGGGCAGTCGGACCGACTTCGTGCAGCTGAAACTCATGCGCGACGTCTTCCACAATCTTCGGTCCGATCGGCCGCTCGTGTTCGACATAAGCATTGATGAGCGAGTGTTCGCACAAGAGGTTCACGACACGCGGAATACCCAGCGAGTACAAATGAATCGTTTCAACCGCCTTCGGACTGAAAATCAGTTCACCGCTTGCTCCTGCGATTCTCAGCCGTTCGGCGATATAGTCATGGGTCTGTTCCTTGGAGAGCGGGCCGGTCTTGCAGCGCAGCATGATGCGCTGACGGAGCTGCCGCAATTCCGGCAACTTTAGCTTCTCTTCCAGCTCAGGCTGTCCGGACAATACAATCTGCAGCAACTTCTCCGTGGACGTCTCGAGATTCGTCAGCAGCCGAATTTCTTCTAGTACCGGGTAGGTCAGGTTTTGTGCCTCATCCACGATGAGTACCGTCGTTTCACCCGCTCGGTAGCGATCGAGGAGCCATTGATTGAGGCGCATCAGTTGCTGACTCTTGGATCGAGAATCACAGGAAATACCGAATTCCGCCAGAATGAAGTCGAACATTTGATTCGTATTCATTCGGGAATTAAACAGAAAGGCGGTTCTAACTTTCCTTTGCTGTAACCACTCGAGAAGACGGTTGACGAGGGTAGTTTTTCCGGTGCCGACTTCGCCCGTGAGCGTGATAAAGCCTTTGCGGTTCTGGACGCCATACATCAGGCCGCTAAGCGCCTCTTCAATCTGTTTGGTGAGAAAGAGGTATCGCGGATCTGGATTAACGTTGAACGGATTATCCCGTAAACCAAAATAGCTCTTATACATAGTCTCTGGACTCTCGTTTACAGCTCCCAACCATTTGGGAAACCTTGTCTCCCGGGCACAATGTCTTCATCGGCGTAATCTCAGTTTACCTCAATACCAGCGGTCGCGTGTGCCACTGAAAACTGAGTGAGATCTGGTGTTGCAGATAGCTGGTGTCACATTTCCCCGCTGCACAAACCGGAAGGTGTGAATTCTGGATAAAGGCCGTATACCCAAAAGTAAAATTCGCACTGCGCCCAAGGGGGCGATTCAACCCACCGCCGGCGAACCAGGAGTCGAAGGTCTGCGAAGCCGGGGAAGCACTCGAAAGCCCTAGGCTCGTAGTTCGCGCAAAACCAAAATTGAGGTCACTTTGCCAGAAGCGTGAAAGTTGATGATTTATCGTGCTCTGTGCTTGATCCGAAGTTGAACCCGTGAATTGGCCGCTGCCACCGCCGACGCCATGATTATAGGAGAGCGACAGGTTGCTCCTTCTGAAAGCGTAAGTTAGGTTGGCACCGCCGCTCCCGGAAATCTTGTGGGTAGCGCCGCTGAACGGGACACGGAAAGTCGCCACCTCGGGTCCAGCGAACAATTGCAGCGCCATCCTGCCGGTGATCTTACGACCGTAAGCCAGCTGTGCCACGTGATCATTGATTGCTTGGGGATTGCCGACGTAACGATAGCCGCTGAAACGGTACAACATCCCGATCGTATCCTTTCGCGACAATGCGTAGTTGTAACCGGTGCTAAGGATCGTGTCGTCCGTATCGATGTTTCCTGCTTCGACAAATCGCAGGATCCCGTAGGATCCGGAAACGGTCACCGACCCTCGCGGACCAATGGAGTAAGCGATTTCAGCCGTAATGGAATTGCTGTAGCGCGGACCGATGGAGGTGAAAATGGTTTGATTGGGCTGATAGTTAGGCTGCAGACCGGGCAAAGGAGGCCCCAGCGGCCCCACGATCCCGGGATTCGCGAGATTGCTTGCAGCTCCAAAGCCGAATTGGGTTTGCGGGAGATAGCTGAACTGGTCAATGAAAGATAACTGCCCTCGCCGCCAATCAAACGATTGGACCAGTCCGAGTTGCTGGAAGGAGTCGTTCCCTTGCGATTTGTCGGTGGAAAAATTGCCTCCGCCCGTATAGTTGACCGACAATTGCGAGCGATTCCAGGCTTCGAGAAGACTGAGAGTTCCTGCGACAAAACTCGTCGTATTCCAGCCGGAAGTCGTCGGCTGGCTGAGGGTGTTCGAGCGCACAAAGTTGCCGTACTGGAAGCCGGGCACCCAATAGCTATGGCGAATCTCAGGCGAGCCAAGCGTGGGAATTTGCACGCCGGTAAGGGGGCGGATATCAGGATTCAAGTTGCTCGCCGATAACTGATCATTCTCCAAGTCTTCGGCGCGACCCTCGAGAGGGGGAAGGTAGGTGCGAGCCGCAGGCTTGGCCTTCGAACTATCCTCTTGGGCCAGTGCGCGAACAGTTCCGCCCAGCAAGATCACGGCGATGAAGCATCCCGCCAAATTCACTGCATAGCGTCTCATAAGTATCAATCCTTTAAGGAACCACGATCACGTCGCCTGGTTCGAGCAGAATGTTCTGTTCCGGCTTCTTACCGGACACGACGTCTCTATAGTTGAATGGATGCTTGACGTCCTTACCCTCTTCTTTGCGCAGGACATAGATATTCTTTACCCTTGCGAATTGCGAAAATCCCCCGGAACTCGATAGCGCCTGCAACACCGTCATATTAGGCAACAGAGGAAAGGCTCCAGGCTTTAGAACCTCACCCGTAACGTAAATGCGCCGGCTGTTGATCTCGGCGACGCTCACAGTTACCTGCGGGTTAGTGATGTATTTCTTGAGCCCCTCGCCGATAACTGCGGCAAGTTGCATCGGCGTGAGACCAGCGGCCTGCACATCATTCAGCAGCGGCAGGGAGATTTTTCCATCCGGCCGAACCGGAGCCGTGCGGGAAATCTCCAGTTCCTTCCAGACATCAATGCGCAGGATGTCTTGCGGGCCAATCTTATAGTCGGCGTCCAATGGGGATTCATGTGATGCGATCGCGCTCCCACCGCTTGTCTCGCTCTTTTTCGCAGTTGTCTCCTGCGGAGCTTGATCGTGCGTTTGCTCTGTCTGCCCGCCCGCTATGATTAACCAGGCCGCCATAAAGAAACCGATTGTAAGATTCATGTGCTATTCCTCTAAGGTTCTTCGGACTCTGCGCCTTCGACGCCGATCTGCTTTATCTTGTACAGGAGCGACTTATAACTGATCTGCAACTCGCGGGCGGCGCGCTTGCGATTCCAGTGAGTTCGCTCGAGGGCTTGTAAAATGAGTTCTTTTTCCGTCCGTCGAGAGGCCGCCCGCGCGGCTACTTTGAGTGGCGAAAACCGCGGAATTTCGCCCGATCTTGGGAGAGTCGCCGGAGGGGATCGCAGATCGCCGAGGGCCAACGTTGGATCTCCAAGAGCCACGATCTTTCTCGCAACGTTTTCAAGCTCGCGAATATTTCCCGGCCAGTTGTGGGACGTGAGCAGTTCAAGGGCATTGCCATCCATCGCCGGCACCTGCTTCTTCAATTCGCCGGCATGTTTGGCTAAGAGATATTCGACCAGATCAGGAATATCCTCTTTTCGTTCGCGCAAAGGCGGCAGTCTCAGCACCACCCCGTTGATCCGGAAATACAATTCTCGGCGAAACCGTCCTGCCTCAATGTCCTTTTCTAGATCGCCAGACGAGGAGGAAATAAGCCGCACGGCCGCTTCTCCGTTGCCGCATTTTTGCTCACTGTCCGACAGCAGGGAAAGAAGCACCCGCTGACAGGGCAGATCCAGCTCGTCCACACCATCCAGAAACAAGGTCTGGGGCTTCCCGTATCCACACCCGCCAACAGTTCCTAGACTCTCGCGTATCTGAGCGAGCAGGCGCCCCGCATCCATGGCGGCACAGTTCACCTTCTTCATGGGCGCGCTACCCAGATTCGAGACTCGGTGAATCAATCGGGCATAGACCTCTTTGCCTGTCCCACTTTCCCCTATGAGGAGAATGGCGATATCTGTTTTGGCGATCTCGTCGACCATGGCATTTAGCGATTGCATGATGGCACTGCGGGCCGGGAGGTTTCCGCCCTCTGCCAGTCGGTTAATCGTGTTGCCAGAAATCGTTGCCATGGTTCTCCATAGGACCGAAGAAGCAAATCCCTTACCATGCGGCTGAACGTATGTTCTGTGCCTGCTATCCACTTAAGTCATTTTTTATCTTTACGTTGGAAGGTGCGGCCTAGGTGTGGTGGGGTGGGGAACAGGGACAAGAGTCCCGGTCTACTTCCACGAAGTGGCAAATTACTGTCCTTCGCGACCTCTTCACAGCCCTGGCCCCCCAAATCAACGGCGCCATTCACCGCCGCCCGGGGCGGCCAGCGTCGTCCTCAGCCACCTGGCTCTGTCAGTTTGGGCTGAGCCCTCCTCAACAAGGAGCCCTAAGACGGGTTGCCAGCGCCATTAGGAAGGCTTGAGGGAGGGAAAGAACGCGGCACACTTATATCGCGCTGCTATATGGATTTGCGGGTTTTCCTGCCCACACCCTCACGAGATGACCTCCTCATCTCTCGACGCTTTCCGGTCAACCGAACTTGGCGCTGGGTGGCCTCCAACTTCGTCCCAAATCCTCGTGCCATGGGTTTCACGCAAAGCGAAACTGCCTACGACGAAGGTCACCGCCGCCACAGCCATCGGGTAGTAGAGCCCAGCATAGATTTTGCCGGTTGCCGCGCAAACAGAGAGCCCGATCAGAGGTACGAGCCCCCCAAAGACGCCGTTGCCTATGTGGTATGGCAATGAAAGTGAAGTGTAGCGGATCTTCGCCGGGAAAGCCTCGACAAGATACGCGGCAATCGGTCCGTACACCATACCAACGTAGATACTCTGAATCAGAATCAGCAGAATAAGCTTGCCCTTGTTCGGGTTGGTAGCCTCGTTGGCGGCTACGAGAGCACCAGTCGAATCCGTAGTCATCGGAGTAAGGGTGATAGCGCCTGTCACCTGGCTGCGGGTGGACTTGACAGTGACGACGTGGTTGCCCGCGGCACGTTCCATGGCGTGGTAGATCGGAACGTAGGTGAGCACGGCAAGCAGGAACCCTGCCATCATTATTTTCTTGCGCCCGACTTTGTCCGAGAGCGCTCCGAAAACAATCAAGAACGGCATTCCAATCCCAATCGCAACCGCCTCTATGATAATGGCCGTGCGGGGATTCAGCTTCAGAATGGTCTGCAGATAGAAGAGGGCGTAGAACTGTCCGGTATACGCCACCACGCCTTGTCCGGCCGCCGCGCCGAACAAAGAGACCAGGACTTGCTTCAAGTTGGGCCACTTGGTGAAAGCGTCCTTGAGCGGCTGAATGGAAGTTTTTCCGGCGGCCTTGATGTGAGCGAAGATTGGCGATTCGCGCAACTTCAGTCGGATATAGATGGAAATGCAGACAAGAAAAAGAGAAAGCAAAAAGGGAATACGCCATCCCCAATTTGCAAAGTTTTCCTTGCTCATCGCAGATTGTGTGCCTAGTATGACCAGCAAGGAAACGCACAGTCCCAGGATCGCCGTGATTTGGATAAAGCTCGTGTAGAGGCCGCGCTTGCGGTCAGGGGAGTGCTCACCGACGTAAACGGCTGCGCCTCCGTACTCGCCACCAAGGGCCAGCCCCTGGAGCATGCGGATCACAATCAGTGTGACTGGGGCGAACCATCCGGCAGTTGTGAAAGTCGGCATGAGGCCAATCAACGCTGTCGAGCCGCCCATAATGGACAAGGTCAGGAGAAAGGTGTACTTCCTCCCGATGCGGTCGCCGACGCTGCCAAAGAACAATGCGCCAAACGGGCGGACCAGGAAACCGGCGGCGAATGTTGCAAGGTAAGCGATCAAAGCGAAGGTATCGTTGCCGGGCGGATAGAATTTGACAGAAAGCACAGCCGCCAAACTACCAAAGATATAAAAGTCATACCATTCGATCATGGTACCGAGAGATGATGCGACGATGACCAGTGGCAAGGAGCTGGATTGCGTGTTGGCAGATGCGGCGCCATTTGGGTCTGCCTGCCTAGCCATCCTCTCTACCCCCTCGTTTTCCGGACCTTCGGTCTCGACATCACCTCTCCTCGAGCGCGGACTTTAGAGACTAAGGATCAGGCACGTTGTGGTTCCGTGCGCGTAAAGCTTCCCTGCAGAATCAAAAAGTCGTCCTTCTGCCGTAGCAACCCGCTTTCCTGAATTGATGACCTTTCCCTCCGCCCGCACCTCACCTGTGTCAGAGGTAATCGCTCTCACATAGTTGATTTTGATTTCTAATGTCGCGTAACTGTATCCCACGTCAAGCGTAGAGTGCACTGCACATGCCATGCACGAATCGAGGAGGGCCGCGGTATAGCCACCATGAACTGAACCGATTGGATTGTAGTACTCAAATTTCGGGATGCCAGCAAAAGCAGCATACCCGCGCTCCACTTTGACTAGCCGGAAGTCCAATGTTTGCTGAATGGGAGGTGCAGGTAGTGTGCCCTCCATGATTAAGGTCAATAGTTCCAGTCCGGAGACTGCCTTTGCGGTCTTGATCGGAACTACTCCATATGGAATTGCACGGTCAGCGTTGCTCATAGGTTCTCCTGCCAGGCTCGATGCACAGCCTTCATTCCTTCCCGTCTAGATGGAATCATTCGGTCTCGCTCCCAATGACATCAGAGAACAATAGTTTCCGTCAGTGTGTGCAGAGAGTCTCTGAATGTCTCAGTGGAGTGCTTTCACCACTGCGGCAAAGAAATCTTCATCGCTGATCGTATCAGTACCCGTCGGTTTCGGGCGTGCGCTCCAAACTACTATGACAATTTTCTCTGCGGGGTTTAAGTACATAAACTGCCCGAAGATGCCACGGGCCAGGAGCGCACCTCTATGAACAGGATTGGCGGAAGCATCCGGAATCCACCACATGTATCCGTAGTTGACATTCTGCCGCCGATCATCTTGCTGCTTCCGGCTTCCGCTAACCAGCTTTCGGGAAGAATTTTCTCCCCTTCTACAACGCCTCCATTCATGAAGAACAAGCCTATTCTTTCGCTTGCACGCCATAGCCCTGAAGAACGGCAAGGATATTGTAAAGCCGGTGGTACTGGATCAAAACACCATCCCGCAGGTACCTGGCACCGGAGAGCCGCCCACTCCAAACACGACAGGAAAGGTTTACTTCGATCCCGCTCAGCATTTCAACCGCGCCGCGCTGCTCTTGGCCTATGGAAAAGTCTACGTGGGGTTCGGATCACATGGCGACACTCCTCTTACCACGGATGGGTAGTGGGCTTTCATGCGAAAAACTTGAAGTTGATTGGTCCGCCCTACTGTTCAACACCCGATGCATCCAAGTCCACCGGCGGATTGGACGATCCGGAAATTGGTGGCAGTTTTTGGCAGTCCGGATGGGGACTCGCCGCCGATGGCGACGGATATATCTACGGGATGACCGGCAATGGTCTATTCATCAACCCAGCCAGGCCGCACCCGCCTCGGAACTATGCCGACTCCTTGGTCAAGCTAAACTCGAAACTTAAGTTAGTGGGGTCCTTTACCCCAGCCAACATGCGTTCCTTGCCGTCAACGACACCGACTTTGGCTCCGGGGGCCCACTCGTAATCCCAGAAAAAGCCGACAAGGGCAAAAAGGAAGTGATTGGCTGCGGGAAAGACCCCACGGTTTATCTTGTCGATCGCAAGGCGATGACTCCCGCAAATCTGCATCAAACGGGGAATCAGTTGGATCAGCTGGCGCTGGTAACTTCTCCCTCTGCTCATCCCATTACCCCTGACGGATCCGGACCCGGAGTCTGGGGTGGCCCCGCATATGGTTGCGCCTGGAATTCCGAACCAAACCTCGATGACGGATCCTAAGGAACCATTTCCCAACGAAGGTGGTTGCATTCGGGTCGTAACTTCGCACGGCTCGAAGCGCCATACCGGGGTCGTTTGGGTGGTGACCCGTCCCGACGGCACCGGCCTTCATCTCCGTGCCTATAACCCCGAAGACCTGACCAAGCCGCACCTCTTCGACGCCGTCATAGGGACATGGTCCGTATCAGGTGCTTTCCTAGTGCCTGTGGCCGCGAACGGCAAAGTTTATGTCGGCTCCGAGCATAAGCTCACCGTTCATGGACTCAAGTGAAAACACGAGCAGCTGATTTCGGGCTACTCCGGATGGAAGGAGAGAACCCGGCCACACGCCGCTCGGATAACTGCATTCTCTTGCTTCCTTGGAGCAACGAGGTAGTTGCCTGATACGCCTAACTGCTTGTAGTCCTTTCAGTTTGCCGGCGGTGTTTCATGTTCAGCGGTTGTCGCTAGCTATCGCCGGCGCTGAAGTACGTGCAATCCGGATGATGAAACACCAATGCACTCACGCTCGCCTCCGGATCCATCATGAAGCCCTCCGTGAGTTGCACCCCGATCTCTTCCGGTCTGAGCAGTTTCCAAAGCCCTTCCTGATCCTCGAGGTTCGGGCACGCCGGATAACCAAAGCTGTACCGCTTCCCGCGGTAGCGCGAAGTAAACCGCTGCGCCATGGTCATCTCCGGCGGATCGGGGAAGCCCCAGTCCTCACGAATGCGCCGGTGCAACCATTCCGCACACGCCTCCGCCGACTCGATCGCGAGTGCCTGCAAGCCATGCGATTTGAAGTAGTATCCGTCGTTCTTCGCCCTCTCTGCGCGATCGCGAATCCCTTCCCCGGCTGTCACCACGAACAACGCCAGGTGGTCGCGCTGACCGTTCTTCGGCGGCAGAATATAGTCCGCTAAGCACAGAAAATCGCCCTGCCGTTGCCTCCCAAACCGAAAGGTATGCAGTGACTCCTTCGTTCGCGGCACAAATAAATGCAGCGAATCACCTTCGGCTTCCGCTTCGAAAGACTGCCATACGGCTCGGATCTTCATAAATTCGGCCGCTTCCTTCTTCACCTCTTCCATGTTCTCGAATAGCTCCACGGCCTTCGGCTCGCGTTCCGCTAAACGCTTTTCGAAGTCGCCACGGAAGCCCATGTGCCGCCCGTAGAGCATGAACGGGTTGATGTACCCCCAGACTTCGCGCAAATCGGGCACCAGGCGGACGTTGCGGTCCAGGTATTTCACCTCCGGAATCGGCAAGTCCGCGCGAACGCGCGGCGAGCGTGTCACTGCCGGGATCTGCTGCACTGAAACCACTGTCGACACGCTTGCGCCATTTCCGCTTGCTGTGTGGGTCCGCAACACGCTTTCGCGTGTCGCCGGGTCCATTAATTCGTTCATCAGCCGTAGCCCGGTCATCGCATCTTTCGCGTAGCACACCGCTTTCCCATAGCTTGGCGCGATCTTCGTTTGCGTGAACTTTGCCGAGAGCGCCGCGCCGCCTACCAGCATGGGAATCTCGATCCCCGCATTTTTCAAATCATTAGCTGTAATCACCATCTGTTGCGCGCTTTTCACTAGCAGCCCGGACAAACCAATCGCGTCCGGTCTGTGTTCCTGGTAAGCCTTGATTAGTTCTTCCGGCGGAACCTTGATGCCCAGATTGACGACGTCATATCCGTTGTTTTTTAGAATGATCTCGACGAGGTTCTTCCCGATGTCGTGAACGTCGCCCTTTACCGTTGCCAGCACCACTTTTCCGCGTTTCGCCGTATCCGCCTTTTCCATGAACTGCTCGAGGTGGCTCACCGCCGCCTTCATGGCTTCCGCGGACTGCAACACTTCCGCCACGATCAACTCATTCGCATTGAACAGACGTCCTACTTCCGCCATTCCCGCCATTAGCGGGCCGTTCACGATATCTAGCGGAGCTGCGCCTTCCCCCCGCTTTTTCTCCAGGTCCGCTATCAGACCGTCTCGCGTGCCTTCGATGATGTAGTTGGCCAGCCGCTCTTCTAGTGGCAGGTCTGCCGCGCGGGTTTTTTCCTTCTTCTTTGCGGTCCGAAAATGTTCGGCAATCGCCGCGATGTAGTGCTGATTCACGGCGGCGCGTTGCTCTTTGGTCTGCTCGCGCCAGTCCGCCGGAACGTTCCGCAGCAAAGCCGCATTCGAAACATCGCCTGGGACATCCTTCGGGGGATGCGAAAACAACAGGTTTTCGGCCAGTTCGCGTTCGTGCGGAGGAATCGAGGCAAATCGCTCCAGCTTCTCGGCATTCACGATCGCGAGGTCCAGGCCTGCTTTCGTGCAGTAATACAGGAACACCGAGTTCACCACCTCGCGCGCTCCCGCGGGCAATCCGAAAGAAACGTTGGAAATGCCCAGGATGGTCCGCACGTCCGGAAGCGCCTGCTTGATCAGCCGGATGCCTTCCATCGTTTCGACCGCGCCGCCGATATAATTTTCATCGCCCGTCGCGCACGGAAAAACCAGCGGATCGAAAATGATGTCCTCCGCCCCCAGTCCATATTTTTCCGTTAGCAGTTTGAAGGAACGCTGTGCAATCGCCAGTTTCCGCTCACGAGTAAACGCTTGCGCTTGCAGCTTGTCCTCATCGATGCAGCCCACCACCACCGCTGCGCCAAACTCATGTGCAATCGGCACCACGCGTTCGAACTTTTCTTCGCCGTCTTCCAGGTTGATCGAGTTGATGATCGCCTTCCCCTGGCAATACGTAAGCGCCAGCTCAATCGCCGTTGCATCGGTGGTATCAATCATCACCGGCGCTTTCACCTTTCGAATCAGCTTTTCGTAGAATGGCGGAATATCTTTCTTTTCATCGCGCTCTGTGCTTTGTAGGCATACATCCACAATGTGCGCGCCGCCCCTCACCTGCCGTCGCGCAATCTCGCTGGCTTCCTCCCATTTTTCTTCCGCCACCAGGTTCTTGAATAAGCGCGAGCCAATCACGTTGGTGCGCTCGCCGACGAGCAGTGGCCGAGTGCTGTCCTCCGCTTCAATCGTCTCAATCCCCGAGTAAACTGCTCGGTGCGATTCCGCCGGCCGCTGCCGCGGCTTCTTTCCCTCCGCCATTTGCGCTATCGCGCGAATATGCTGTTCCGTCGTTCCGCAGCAACCACCAACGAAATTCAACCACCCGTGGTCCGCGAATTTCTCCAGTTGCGCCGCCAGCGTCGTCGGGGTTTCAAGGTACTTTCCTTCTTCATCCGGCAGGCCCGCATTCGGATAGCAGGAAAGGTATTCGCTGCTAAGCTGGCTCAGCGTCCGAATGTGATCGGTCATGAACTCCGGCCCTGTGGCGCAGTTCATCCCAAACGCCAGCGGCTTGGCATGCCGCAGCGACGCCCACATTGCTTCCACGGTCTGCCCGGCCAGCATTGTTCCCATCGGCTCGATCGTGACCGATACGATGAACGGTACGTCGTTCCCAATTTCCTTGGAAAGTTTGTGAATCGCGAGGAGCGCGGCCTTGATATTTCGAGTGTCTTGGCAGGTCTCGACCAGCAGCAAATCCACGCCGCCTTCCACCAATCCTTTTGCCTGGGTGTAATAGGTCTCGCGTAGTTCGTTGAATGTCACGCCGCCCGTAACCGTAATCGCCTTCGTCGTGGGCCCCACCGAGCCGGCTACGAACCGGGGCTTTCCATGGGCGCTGAATTCGTCCGCCGCTTGCCTGGCCAACTCGGCCGCGCGCTTGTTCAGGAAATGTGCGTCTGCCGCCAGCCCGTATTCCGCAAGAACAATCGGTGCCCCGCCGAACGAATTCGTCTCAACGATGTCTGAACCCGCCTCAAAGTATTTCCTGTGTATATCCAGAACCACATCCGGCCGCGTCCGCACCAGGTTTTCATTGCAGCCTTCGAGCGCAGCTCCGCCAAAATCCGCGGCCGTCAGGTTCCGTTGTTGCAGCATGGTCCCCATCGCGCCGTCTAGCACGAGGATCCGCTGCGCGAGCAACTCGCGCAAAACTCTGGCCGATTCCTTTAGATTACGCATCTTCTGAAAACTGCCGCTCCTCGACCGTTTCGCCGGACAAAATGGCCCAAATACCACAAAAATCCAGTGTTTCCGGACGCCTCTATTTTACCCAGGTTTCCCGGTGGATGCCTACGCCCATGCAGCGAAGCAGTGCTTTTCTAGCGCGAATGGCAATTCTGGCGCCCGGAACGCCCGTTGCCCAGATGCTATACTGCCTTCGGACAACGGAACCAACGCTCGATGAGCCAACGCCTGAAAATCCTGAATATTGTCGGGGCGCGCCCTAACCTCCCGAAAATCGCCCCCCTCATGCACGAGATGCGGCGCCATCCGGAAATCGAAGCCATACTTGTCCACACCGGCCAGCACTATGACGAGAAACTGTCCGACATTTTCTTTCGCCAGATGGGCATCCCTTCGCCACACGTGAATCTCGAAGTCGGTTCTGGCTCGCACGCTTCCCAAACCGCCGAAATCCTGAAGCGCATTGAACCGGTTCTCATCGAGCGCAGACCCGATCTGGTTCTCGTTGTGGGCGATGTCAACTCCACCATTGCTGTCTCCCTGGCCGCCGCCAAACTTGGTATCCGTGTAGCCCACGTCGAAGCCGGGCTCCGCAGCTTTGACCGCACCATGCCCGAAGAGATCAACCGCATCCTGACTGACGCCCTCGCTGACTATCTCTTTGTCACGGAAGAAGATGCCATCGCGCATCTCCTCAAAGAAGGCCGGCCCAAGGAAAGCATCTTCATGGTCGGCAACGTGATGATCGACTCCTTGCGGCACTTCTTGCCCATCGCCCAGCAGTCCGGAATTGGCGATGAACTGGGCCTGAAGAATGGAGCGGGATGGCAGCGCTTCGGTGTCCTTACCCTCCATCGCCCTTCCAATGTCGACTCCTCGGAGAAACTTGCCCAGCTCCTGGGAGCGATCGATGCCGTCGCCGCCGAAATGCCCGTAATCTTTCCCGTGCATCCACGCACCCAGCAGCATCTGATGCAAGCCGGCATCAAGCACCACCCCCAGTTGCGGCTTATTCCTCCCGTCGGGTATCTCGATTTTCTCTGCCTCCTCAGCAAAGCAAAGCTCGTCCTCACCGACTCTGGGGGTATTCAGGAAGAAACCACTGCTCTTGGCGTCCCCTGTCTCACCTTGCGCGAGAACACCGAGCGCCCAGTCACCATCTCCCAGGGCACAAATCTGCTTGTTGGTACTGATCCGGGTAAGATAGTCGCCACCGCCCGTGATACCCTAGCGGGCAAGGGCAAAGCTGGCCGGATTCCCCCTCTTTGGGACGGCCACGCTGCCAAACGCATAGTGGACATTTTGTTAAGGGAAGTACCTCGGGGAAATGCACCTTAGCCGTCAGTAACAATTCGTGAACACGGGCGCCAAAGGACTTGCCCCTTTGGCCAGTTTTCAATAATAATCTGTCGAACAGTGACTACGAAACGTACTGCCACAAAGCTGACCGTTTGCATCCTCTCGCCGCACCCCCTGGTGCTGAGCGAGTTCGAACGCATTTTAGCGAAATCCCAGTTCAAAGTGATTATCAAACAGCTCGAATCCACCCTTGCTCCCGACCTCCGTACCCTGGAGCCGCCCAAAGCGCAGGTTTACGTCATCGACGCCCATGCCGCGAAGCCTGCCACTGGCGCGCTCTTGGCCAATCTTCTCGAACGTTTTCCCGAATCGCGCCTCATTGTCGTCGGCGAACAGCACAATGAAGCCAATAGCTTTTCGCTGTTGCGTCTCGGCGTTAAAGGCCTTCTCACCTATGTCGAAGCCCGCGAACAACTGATCCGCGCGCTCCCTCTGGTTGCCACTGGAGGATTCTGGGTTCCGCGGCAGCTTCTCTCCGGATTTGTTGACTCCATCCTCACCGGCCAGGGCCGTCGCCTGAAGACCGATACCGTCACGAATCTCAGCCGCCGCGAACAGGAAGTCCTCGATTCGCTGCTGGAAAATCTTTCTAACAAGGAAATCGCCAGCAAGCTCAACATTGCGGAACGCACCGTGAAGTTTCACGTTTCGAACTTGCTCAACAAGTTTGGCGTACGCCGCCGTGCCGACCTCATTCTTCTTACCTTTCAGCGCCGCTTATCGCAGGTTTAATCTTTTGATGGACTCCCAGGCCGGCGCGCCCTTCGTCTCTGTCGGCCGTGGCGTGGGTTCCGGGAGCTTTGAGCGCTTACGCTTTCGGCTTCCACCAGGTTTGAGGAGAACTTACAGGTGAATATTCTCGTTACCGGCGCCGCGGGTTATATCGGCAGTGTCTGCTCGGAAGTCTTGGTTTCGCGCGGCATGTCCGTCATCGCCTTGGATAGCTTGATGGAGGGTCATCGTGCGGCCGTCCCGCCGGGCGCCGTCTTTTGCCAGGTCGATCTTGCCGATCGCCCTGCGCTTGAAGCCGTCTTCACGAAGCACAAGATTGACGCCGTGATGCACTTCGCCGCCGAAGCCCTAGTCGCCAAATCCGTCAGCGAGCCCAGTATTTTCTATGCCACCAACGTGGCCTGCGGCGTGAATTTGCTCGATGCCGTCACCCGACACGGCGTGAAAAAATTTATTTTCTCCTCCACCGCGGCCACTTACGGCGAACCCGAAATCGTTCCCATTCCCGAAGATCATCGCAAAGCGCCGATCAATCCGTACGGAAAATCCAAACTCGTTTTCGAGGGGATTCTGGCGGATTATAAGTCCTACACCGGACTCGACTACGTGGCCCTGCGCTATTTCAACGCTGCAGGAGCCTCCAAGGAATGCGGCGAGCATCATCGCCTGGAGACTCACATTATCCCCCGCATTCTCGATGCGGCCGGCGGTAGCCTTCCCCACGTCGATGTCTTCGGCACGGACTATCCCACGCCGGACGGAACCTGCGTCCGCGACTATATCCACGTGCTCGATATCGCCGATTCTCACGTCCGCGCGCTTGAGGAAATCGCCAAGGTTTCCGGCGAAGCCTTCAACGTCGGCAACAGCCGAGGCTTCTCTATCTTGGAAGTCATCGATGCCGCGGAGCGCGTCACCGGTCACAAAATCCCTCGCAAACTCGGTCCGCGCCGTCCCGGTGATCCCGCGGTTCTCGTTGCCAGCAAGGAAAAACTCAAGCGTGCCCTTGGATGGGAAGCCTCCCATTCTTCGCTCGAGGAAATCATCGGTTCTGCTTGGATGTGGAAACAGAAATACCCGCGCGGATATGCGGAGAGTTCTAACGCCTCGACTTAATCGCTGAACTTATACCGGATGATGCACCACAATGCCTGGATGCCGTCTTTCCAGGTAATCTTCTTTCCCTCTTCGTAAGTGCGCCCGGCATAAGTTATCGGCACTTCGTAAATCCGCCACTTGTGCTTCGCGATCTTCGCCGTTATCTCCGGTTCAAATCCAAACCGGTCCGACTTGATCTCCACTCCCGCCAGCACTTCTCTGCGGAACACTTTGTAACACGTCTCCATATCCGAAAGTTTTAGGTTCGTGAAGATATCCGAAAGCAGCGTTAGCATCCGGTTCGCGACGTAGTGCCAAAAGTAATGCACGCGCTGCGGCCCGCCGAGAAATCGCGAGCCATATACCACGTCGGCCCGTCCATCGACGATCGGTTCGAGCAAAACACCGTAATCGCGCGGATCGTATTCCAGGTCCGCGTCCTGCACTAGCACGATCTCCCCAGTTGCTTGCGCAAACCCCCGCCGCAACGCCGCGCCTTTGCCTTGGTTCGGTGCCTGAAAAAAGAACCTTAGACTCCGCAACTCGATCTTGTCGCTTCCATCCTGTGCCGGAGCGAATTCATCTCCATTTGCCTGCCGCGCCGCCATGTTCTCCAGAATCTGCCGCGTTCCGTCCGTCGAGCAATCATCCACGATGATCACTTCCTTGCGCACTTCGGTGTCCAGCACCCGCCGCAGGATCTCATCAATCGTCGATTTCTCGTTGTAAACGGGAATCACGATCGACACCTTCGGATCGTGCAGCGCGGAGGGGTTGCGTCTTTGATGGGCCATAAATGTTCAAGGATTGTAG
>Ga0137359_10000546_pt1 | contig 28256 bp, 22 predicted proteins | sample Mad1_40_16metaG_FD_108281 | JGI IMG/M metagenome (GOLD analysis project Ga0137359, IMG submission 108281) | Vadose zone soil microbial communities from Angelo Coast Range Reserve, California, USA - Mad1_40_16 metaG | ecosystem: Environmental > Terrestrial > Soil > Vadose zone | place: USA... | reverse complement strand
GGGCCGGAATGAAAGAAGCGCTGCAGAAAGCAGGAGCGTTGTAATAAAAGAGAGCAGCAAGCTCGACCACCGGTCTTCAGGGGCCTTGGTACCCCTTCACTTTTAGGACGAAGTAATCAAACTCGTGCGAACCATCGAGCAGAACTTGATGCGGGACCCGGGGAGGGATTCGCACAACGTCTCCAGCAGAGATCTTCTGCCGGACGCCTCCCTGAATGGTCCCATTGCGTTTCTCATGGGGGTGACACCGTCTCTCCGTTCACCAGTGTCCCGCCCACGAGCAGCGTCGCCGAGCCGGATTGCACGAAGAATACGTCGGCCTGAGTTTCGTGCCACTCGACAGGGCCATCAGTTTGGCGGCGGACTTCCAAGAAGCCATCGTTGGGAAAGTCCGCAAGCTGCCGGACCGCAAAATGGTGGGGATCGCTCGCGGCATCTTCGCTCATCGATTCATTTACCTTCGCGAGCGATGCGGAAGTCCACTGCTCAAAACCGGTCGGCGTCGTTTCCTGCGCGGTGAGCATCAGGACGGAGATGGTCAATAAAAGCACCAGCCCAGCTCTTCTCATCATGGCCAGTTCGCGGGATTCCCCTTAGCGATGCGGCCGAACCTTTGGTAAAGTTGCCGCGCAAAACCATAAACAGACTAGTTTCGGGTGTCAAATTGGAAATACTAAAGCAACGGTTTAAACTGACTCAAAAGATTCACGGGTTGACATCCCGCCGCCAACAGTTTGGAATCTCTGGTCGTGCTTTTGATATGAAGGAGATCCATGGATATTCACCAGCTTAGACTGTTCCTCGCCGTGATGGAGTCTTCCAGCATGACCCGCGCTGCGGAGAAGATTCACCTGTCTCCTGGTGCGGTCAGTCTCCAGCTTCACAACCTGGCGGAAGAACTTCACACCGAGCTATTTGCGCGTTCCGGAAAGCGGCTGATCCCCACACCGGCGGCATTACGCCTAGCCGAGCTCGCCAAGACAGTCATGAAGCTGATGAGCCAAATCGAGCAGGAATTTGAGAACGATCCGTCGAAGGACCTGCGCCCTTTCTATTTCGCCACCGGGGTTACTACGCTGATCTACCAACTCGGCCGGCCGCTTCGGCAGTTGCGCAAACGGTATCCGAACGCCGAGATTCGCGTGAACGTGAGTGTGACTGAGGAAACCGTCCTGGGACTGAACGACCGGCGCTTCGATCTGGGTTTGATCACGCTGCCCGTTTCCGACGAGAACCTGAAGATCATTCCACTATTCGATGAGGAACTTCTTGTCTTGCGTCCTTCGGCAACCAAAGTTGTTAGCAGCCATGTCGGCGTGATACGAGCTTCCGAGCTCAGCCGGGTCCCTTTCGTGCTCTATCCCCGTACAAGCAATTTACGCCAGAATATCGACCGGTTTTTCCAGGAGATCGGGGTTGCGCCTCGTGTCGTAATGGAGGCGGACGATACCGAAGCCATCAAACGCCTGGTGGAATCAGGCTTCGGCTATTCGATACTTCCTCAGCATGTGCTACGCGGCAGAACTCGCTTCTTCCACACTTATCGGGTCGAGGGACATCGAGCGACCAGGAGTTTGGCTCTTGCCATGGTGCGCACGGATTATCCCCGCAAGCTGACCCTCTCCGTCGCCGACTTTTTACAAAAAATTCTTACCGAGGAGACCAACGGCCCTAGACAGGATTAGCCCGACTGGAGAACTTTGGCGTGCGGTGATACCCACTTCTCAAAATTGCACTGGAATAGTTTTTCTACATCGCGCTGAATCATCTGCCGCGTAATGCCCCGCCCATCGCGAGCCAGCAACCGGTATGAGTTCGCCAGAACCGAGGTCATAGTCGCGCGCGTATTCCGCCACTTGTAGATGACCTGCTCAAGCACCCTGGCATCGGAGTGCTGCGGAATGAAACTAGTTCCCAGCATTTCAATGCGCTCCCGAGTAATTTCTTCCACGATTGAAGGGTTGTTCAAGAACCACCAGCAGCCGAATGGCATAAGGTTATTGAACTTCCGCGCATAGACGCATAATTGATGTTGGTTCTCGCGGCTCAGCACGCTAATAAGGAACCGGTTATCCGGGAAGCTGCGGCACAGATTCTCCACTGCTCGAAGATCAGCCCTGCCAACTGCGTCTCCACCTAGCCGAATTCTCGGATTCACTTGATTGCGGACCCCAATCATCAGCGACAAGGGAAGGCCGAGTTCGCGGCAGGAAGGCAGAACCGCGTCCTTCAGGATTTTTGTGCGAACGCTGTCATCCGGGAATTGAAACGTGTCCGGCAGTGAGACCGCCATGTACACCGGATTCATGCGCCTGTGCCAATCCCTGAGGAACCTGCGAATTTCCGCCGCCGATTTCCCCTGCGCTCGCTCATCTACTGCATAGTCTTGCTTGGCCAACACCTGCCAATGCGTGGACCAATACCGCACGATCCGGTCCAGCCGGATCGCCGCCTGATATTGCGGAGGTACGGAGGCATCGCTCATCCAGACTCTTTGCTCTTCCGGATCGAGCGGATCGTTTGTCATCACGACCGTGCTGATGCCTGCTTTCTGAAACACGGCCTGAACGTGAGCTTGAAGGTCTTGAGTTGCGAAAAAATCCCGAGCTATAGAAAGATCGGTGCTCCCCGTGGGTAAGTGGAAAGCCTGCAGAACTGCGATCACCCCCCGCGTCGCCTCCGAAATTGGGCTGTTTTCCACGAACAGCGTTCGCCAGATTGCATCGGCCTGTTCGCGTTTGGAAAGCTCCCAGTAATCCTCCGGCGTAACCGCAGAAAAACGAAAGAACTCCGCCTCGAGATAATGGTAGGTCAGTAATTCATCAATGCCCCACAAACCAATCTTGCCGAATGAAGGAGGATACAGGTGAGTGTGGATGTCGATGAACCGAGTCGCAGCAAGAATCTCTTCTACTGTCGAATCGATCTGCTCTGGGATCAGCAGATCCGCGCGAGCGGGATTTCCATGGGAATTCGATTTTATGGATGCTCTAGCCTTCATCTTTATGCGGTCTGATGCACGAGGTCATCAGAAGCAGACAAGGCGATGCCTTGTGCTGATAATACAAAGTGTTGCATAAGTGCGCAGAATATAGAGGCGGCTTTCCGCGCTGTCAAACTTGAAAAACTGATTCAGATATTCAGGAATAGTGAACGAAGAGATTTGCCGAGCAAGGGGCCAGCAGAACGGAATCGACAAACGATTCGTTGAGAAAGATTCAAAAAACAACACGCTTCAGGTTCCGTATAATTCAGCCTCCAAAACCATTCCCGCAAGGATAGATTCATGGGACACCCTCTTCTGGATCTCAAAAATAAAACTGCCGTGGTGATCGGTGGCACCCGCGGCATTGGCCTGACTCTAACAAGAGCTCTGGCTCAAGCGGGCGCAAATGTTATCCCCTCCAGTCGCCGTTCCCAACAGGTACGTGCGGTCGTGGCGGAGGTCGAGGCACTTGGAAGCCGGTCGATTACTCAGACTTGCGATGTGATCGATAACAACAGCCTTACCCAACTTTTGCATTCGGCGCGTAGCAAGTTTGGAAGCGTACAAATCCTAATGAATTGTGCCGGACGCACAAAGCGAATGCCGACACTGGATTTTCCGGACACCGAATGGAACTCGATTATGGAGACCAACTTACTGGGACTCTACGGGCCTGTCGCGTATTCGGCAGGCACATGCTGGAACAGCGCTATGGCCGCATCATCAACATAGCTTCCCTCGGTTCGTTTGTGGCGCTGCATGAGGTCGCCGCGTACTGCGCCAGCAAAGCGGCAGTTGCTTCGCTCACCAGATCTCTTGCCCTCGAATGGGCCACTTCGGGAGTCTGTGTGAACGCCATCGCTCCAGGAGTTTTTCGCACCGACCTGAATGCCGCTTTGCTCGATGGAACGGAGCGCGGCAAAGAATTCCTGCTGCGCACGCCAATGCGGCGATTCGGGAGACTCGAAGAACTCGGCGGAGCAGCCGTATTTCTGGCGTCCGATGACGCGAGTTTCGTGACCGGGCAGTTGCTCGTGGTAGATGGCGGCTCTCTGGCGGGTGGAGTCACTCAGTAAAGAGTGAAAGGAAGACTAAACAGAAGCAACCGCTGGAGTGCCAGGCAGCCGAGAACGAGCCTGCTTTACAATTGCCACAAACTTGCGCGCGTTCTCAACAATGATTTCGGAGTTGCCGGTCTTAAGAGCATCGGACTGAACCAGCTCGCTACCAATCCCCAAGGCTGCCGCGCCTGCTTCAATGAACTCGCCTGCGGTGTTCAGATTAACGCCCCCGGTCGGCACCAGCGGAATATGTCGCAGAGGCCCCTTCAGGGCTTTAATGTACTTCGCCCCGCCCACTTGGCCGCAGGGAAAGACTTTGACGAAATCTGCTCCCGCGTTCCATGCTGTGATGATCTCTGTCGGGGTCAGCGCTCCCGCCAACATCAGGACTTTCCGTTGCACCGCAAACTCGATAGTAGGAATGTTCAAACCAGGGCTCACGAGAAACTGGGCGCCGGCATCCACACAAAGACGCGCCGTCTCGGCGTCGAGAACAGTTCCCGCTCCGATCAGAACTTTTGGATCGTTGCTTTTCGCCAATTCACGAATTACGTCAATGGCTCCCGGCACGGTCATGGTGATCTCGACAATCGGAATTCCACCTTGGCGGACTGCATCAGCCGCCACAAACGCCTCACGCGGAGAAGACGCGCGCACTACCGGTACGATGCCAACTTCCAGAATTCGAGTCCCAACCTGCTGTTTATTCATTTTTCCTGACATGTGCGGCCCCTCAACGAGCGATACGGGCACCAATTCCTTCCATGACCTGAATCACTTCCTTCAAAGTTGCCATGCTCGTATCTCCAGGCGTAGTCATTGCCAGTGCTCCATGTGCCGCGCCGCATTCCACAGCCCACTGAGGACCTTTATCGGCGAGGAAACCATAGATTAATCCCGAGGCAAAAGAATCACCTCCTCCCACGCGATCGAAAATTTCAAGGTCCTCACGGTTCTTCGCATGATAAAACTTGCCGTCCGAATAGCAGATCGCGCCCCAATCATTGCGGGTTGCGGTCTTAGCCTTTCGCAACGTCGTCGCGACCACCTCGAAGGGATAGTCATTAACCACCTTGGCTATCATTTGCTTGAATCCGTCTGCTTCGAACTCCGACAAGCGTTCGTTCATACCGGGGACTTGGTAGCCAAGGGCAGCGGAAAAATCTTCTTCATTCCCCAGCATTACGTCAATATATGGAGCAATTCGGCGATTCACCGCCTGGGCCAGTTTCTTGCCCCCCATCGCCTTCCAGAGTGATGCACGATAGTTGAGGTCATAAGAAACAATCGTGCCATGGCGCTTGGCGGCGTGCATCGCCTCCAAAGCGACTTCTGGGCTGGTTGACGAAAGCGCGCAAAAAATCCCTCCAGTGTGAAACCAGCGCGCACCTTGATCGCCGAAGATCTCTTCCCAATTCACATCGCCAGGTTTGAGTTGCGAGACTGCCGTGTGGCCGCGATCATAGGAACCGAGCGCCGCCCGTGCACCAAAACCTCGCTCCGTGAAATTAAGCCCGTTCCTGATCGTGCGTCCCACACCATCGTGCTCGAACCAGCGCACCAGAGACTGGTCCACACCACCTTGATAAATAAGGTCTTCCAGCAGCCGCCCCACTGGATCATCCGCAAAGGCAGTGACGATGGCGGAGTCCATGCCGAAGCAGCGTTTCAACGCCCGGGCGACGTTATATTCGCCACCACCTTCCCAGGCGTCGAATCTTCGCGTGGTCGAAATGCGCCCAACACCGGGATCGAAGCGAAGCAAAACTTCACCTAGACTGACCAGGTCCCATCGGCACTCCTGCTTTGGTCGAATGTTTAGTCCCATACCTTGGAGTATGCACCTCTGATTTTTACTCGGGTTGCTTAGCGGGCCATCCAGCCGCCATCCACGAGCAAGACGTGCCCCTGAACGTAGTCACTGGCCGCGGAGCAAAGAAAAACAGCAGCGCCGGAAATATCGCTCCCATCACCCCAGCGACCCGCCGGAATTCGCTCGAGAATTTGGCGGCTGCGCTGTGGATCCTGCCGCAATGCGGTCGTGTTGTCCGTTGCCATGTAGCCGGGCGCAATCGCATTTACATTGATTCCCTTCGCCGCCCATTCATTGGCCAGCGCCTTGGTCAGTTGTGCCACTCCACCCTTTGCAGCAGCGTACGCGGGAACGAGAATACCACCTTGAAACGACAGCAAAGACGCAATGTTCAGGATTTTACCCTTGCCCTGCTTCAACATTTCCTGGCCGGCAAGTTGCGAAAGGCGGAACACGGCAGAGAGGTTCACTGCAATGATCTCATCCCAAAAAGTTTGCGAGTATTCCGCCGCAGGAGCCCGCCTTATCACACCAGCATTGTTGACCAATATGTCGATCGATCCAAATTCATCGATCATCTTTCGCACCAAGGTCGAAGCCAAATCTGGATTCACGATGTCGCCCGCCAGGTAGAACGACTTTCTGCCTAACTCGCGGATTGCTTCGGTGGTGCCTCTCCCTTCAGCACTCCGTCCGTGGCAACCGACATTGGCTCCTGCTTCCGCCAAAGCGATCGCGATTGCGGCGCCCAGCCCACGGCTGGATCCAGTGACTAATGCATTTTTGCCTTTGAGCTGAAAGGAATCCAGAATCATGTTTGTATTGTTAGTCGATTGTTACGGGCTCGAGTTTGGGGGTCAGAAGTTGAATGAACGCCAGCGCCACCAGATATGAAGATCCGGCAATGAAGAAAGGAACCATGTAACTGCCGGTCCACTGCAACACGTAGCCAACAATTTTGGCCATTACCATTCCACCAAATGCGCCCGCCATTCCCCCGATTCCCACTACCGATCCCACTGCTTGACCAGGAAAAATGTCAGATGCCAAGGTAAAGAGATTAGCTGAAAATCCCTGGTGGGCAGCGGCGGCAAGCCCGATCAGGAGCACTGCACCCCATAATCCCTCCACGCGGTCCGCGAACACAATCGGAACCACGCTAAGCGCGCACACTAACATGGCTACCTTCCTGGCCATGTTTACGCTCTTGCCCCGATGAATCAGCGACGACGAAAGCCACCCGCCCGCAACGCTACCCACATCAGCCAACAAATAAATCACCATGATCGGCAAGCCGATCTGCATCAGCTTCAGCCCGTGGCTGCGCTGCAAGAAGTCTGGTATCCAGAAAAGAAGGAACCACCAAATGGGATCGATCAAGAACTTGCCAATCACGAACGCCCAAGTCTGCCGATGGGGAATAAGTTTCGCCCACTTGATCTTCACGATCGGAGTTTGCGGATCACTGCGAATGTAATTCAGCTCCGCCTTCGAAACGCGCGGATGCTCTTCTGGTTTGCGATACAGCAGAAGCCAGAAAATCAGCCAGACAAAACCCAGCGCGCCAGTAATGATGAATGCCCAGCGCCAGCCCCAATGAATCGTGATCCAGGGCACAACGAGAGGCGTAACGATGGCGCCAGCGTTGGAACCAGCATTGAAGATTCCCGTAGCCAGCGCCCGTTCTTTTTTCGGAAACCATTCCGCGACAGACTTGATACTCGCCGGAAAGACACCTGCTTCGCCAAAACCAAGCGCCGAGCGGGCAACTAGGAAGCTGGTAAATGAACTTCCGACGGCATGGCCCATCGAGGCCAGACTCCAGAACACCATTGCCAGCGCATAACCCAGCCGTGTGCCCAGGCGGTCCACCAACCGGCCGACCACCACCATACCCACTGCGTAGGCGGCCTGAAACGCAAATACGAGATTGCTGTAGTCAATCTCGTTCCATCCGAAATTGTGTTGGAGTGTGCTCTTTAGAACTCCCAGAACCTGGCGGTCCATGTAGTTCTTGGTAACTCCGATCAAGAGAAGAGTGCAGATGACCCAGCGGAAGTAGCCTACCCGCGACGGCGGCTGGGCGGAATTGTTCCGAATCTCAAAACCTTGGACGCTTGCAGGGACACCGGACGTCACGTTTGTCTGCATGGACATTTGCTGCTATCTTTTGCGTCCAGCTTCTAGTCCGGAGGGTCCCTGATCAAATCCTGGTTGCACATTCACCACGCCGAACTGCCGGTCTTCCACTTCCCGGTGTGCCGCCATCGCCCACAGAAAACAAATGCGATGACCCGGCACGGAAACGTTAGGATGAAATCCACTCGGCATCATCACGGCGTCTCCATCACGCACTACCGTCACCAGTTCCGGATGATGAGTATCGTTATAAACCAACTGAATACCATAAGCCGGATCAGGCATATCGAAGTACACGTACATTTCCTCGAGCATTGCGGCATGCTCGTGAGGCGGCCAGCTTGTCCAGTTACCCTGCTCTGACTCCGTAAATCCGGCTATCAGCCTTCCTGCCGTGACGTTCTTGGCGAGCAGCATATTCAACTGGCGCCGGTTCCCCGGCCCTCCGGTACTGAATCTCAGTCCAGGGTTGTTGGCAAGCTCAGCGAATCGCACGACCTGTAACGGATACCGATTGCCCACATCGGCAGAGAACTCGGCAAGGTCGACAGTCGTCGCGGTGGCAACCTTCACGGAAGCGTCTCGAGGAATGTAAATTGCATCGTACCGCCCGAGCGCCGTCTCTTCTCCCTCGACCGTAGCCGTCGCTTCACCCGAGAGGACAATCAGTCCTGTTTCGCGTTCCCCGGTGGAAAAAGCTTCCGCCGGATGAGAGGCATTCAGGATGATACGCCCATACGCCAGGTGCTGCATGGAGCTGTTTTCCGGGGTTACGGAAATGCGTCGTCCCAGGTGTTCGTGGGTTTTGCGAAAAACCATCTTGTCCAGGGTGACCGGCGATTGCGTGCTCATTCATTCCCTTCCGAAACGTCGAATGCGTAGAAATGTTCCTGCTCGGTTTCCACGATCGAGGTTGTGCTTTTCAGGCGGTTCGGCATTACATGATCTGGCGGAGCTGTTTCGAGTAACATCGCTGCATAAATCTGCAACGGACGACAGTCCCGGCAACGCGAAATATAGGAACCGCTTTGTTGTACTGTCAAATCATAAAAATTGAAATCGAAGTTCAGCTCAGCTTAACGAAAGACGCATGGTTCTTAACTACCTCAGTATTACATCCTGGTGGCAGGCGAATTGGGGGCACCGAAGTAGTGGACACTGGTTTCGTTCAATCCGGCTGAGCTTTGATTTCAATTTTTATGGTTTGACACGTCCGTAGCAGGCTCTCTATAGTTTGCGACGTTACTACGAAGTGAATCTCTGCGTCCGAGGCCACTCGGACGAAACCATTCTCGTCCTGAATGTAAAAGTGAAAATGCTGGACTTGCTTGAAGTAAGGATCGGAACCTCCTTCTTTGGAAGAGAGCCACGTTGAGTCGAAGGTCAGGCACAATATTTGTCTTGGGACTCGTTTGTGCGCTACCTCTGCGGGCGCAGCATACCGGGCTCGCTGGCATTGCCCACGTTGCTTTCCGTGTGCGCGACTATGAAAAGTCCCGTACCTTCTACCAGAAACTCGGCTTTGGGCAGGCATTCGAATTCGCGGACCCGGGCAAGCCGTCCGTGTCCTTCATCAAGATTAATGACCACCAATTCATTGAGTTGTACGAGGGTGGCAAAGACTCGCAGCCCGGACTGATGCACATCTGCTTCGAGACCAGCGACATAGAATCGCTCCGCAGGATGTATCTGAATCACGGCCTTCAGCCCACGGAGACGAAAAAATTTCGCGCCGGCAATCTGTTGTTCACCATGCACGATCCTGAGGGACAACTGCTCGAATACACGCAGTACTTACCCGGATCTCTCCATTCCCTCGACCAGGGAAAGCATCTCGGACAGCACCGGATTTCAGAGCATCTTCTGCAGTCGTCGACTCCTGCGCAAAATGCCGCGGCGGAACTTGCGTACTACACTTCCACACTTGGCTTTGAATCCAATTCCGCCAGCAATGAACTTAGCCTTCCCGGTAAATCAGGGGACAGTATCGAAATACAATCCAAAGCTGAAGCATCGAAACCTCGCATTGTGTTTACCGTAAAGGACCTTCAAAAGGCCGGCCATGATCTACGCAGCCGTGGATTGAAAGTGCAGAAGCAACGCAAGGCCGTTTCTATCGTCGATCCCGACGGGACGCTCATCGTATTGACTTCTCAGCGGGGCGACCGGAGCAATCCATAGGTTTCAATCACGAAGACCGACCGACTTCAGAATGAAGCAACTGAACGACCGAAATCCGGGAATGGAGGATCCAAGATGATTCAACACCGCAAAATGTTCATGGCGTTCGTTGCCGTATGCATAATAGCGCCTGCACTACCGCTGCAGGCACAGAAGGAATTTAAGAAATGGCCTGCCGGAACTTCGCCTCAAGAAGTTGGCAAGAAAGTAGCAGAGCACCTGGTAACCACTCCGCACCAAAATTTCGGACGACCGCTCCCTCCTCCGCAGGTCACCTATCCCGAGGTAGTCTCCTGGTACGGAGCGTTGACTTTCGCGAAAGTAACTGCTGACAACGATCTCGACGCAAAACTCATTCGGCGCTTCGAACCGCTATTCACCACGGAAGCTGATCTGGTTCCCAATCCAGTCCACGTGGACAACACGGTTTTCGCCGCAGTGCCTCTGGAAATTTATATCCAGACGAAGCAGGACAAATATCTCGACATGGGAAAAGCCATGGCCGACAAACAATGGGCCAATCCCACTCCCGACGGCCTGAGTGATCAAACCCGCTTCTGGATTGATGACATGTACATGCTCATCATCGTGCAGTTGCAAGCCTATCGCGCAACCGCTGATTCCAAGTACCTTGATCGTGCGGCCCTGGAGATGGCCAGCTACCTCGACAAACTCCAGCAGCCAAACGGGCTGTTCTATCACGCGCCGGACGTTCCTTTCTTTTGGGGTCGTGGCGATGGCTGGGTCGCAGCAGGCATGACAGAAATGCTGCTGTCGCTGCCCAAGGACCATCCGCAACGGGCGCACATCTTGGCCTCATACCAGAAGATGATGAAGTCGCTATTGCAATATCAAGGCAAAGATGGCGTCTGGCATCAGTTGATAGACCACCCCGAGTCATATCCGGAAACTTCGTCCACCGGAATGTTCACATTCGCCATGATCACCGGCGTGAAAAACGGATGGCTCGACAAGAAAACTTACGCTCCCGCCGCGCGCAAAGGATGGCTGGGATTGGTCAGTTATATTGAGCCGAACGGGGACATCCGCAACGTTTGCCAAGGTACCGGCAAGAAGAATGACTTACAGTACTATCTTGATCGCCAGCGCATCACGGGTGATCTTCACGGGCAAGCGCCGATTCTCTGGTGCGCCACGGCACTCATGCGCTAACGCCCGGGTGGAGAAATGAAACTAGACGAACTCCGCTCTAAACTTCGGGGGGTGATCGCCTTCCCTGTCACTCCCTTTAAGCCCGATCTTTCGCTGGATATTGCCGGGCTCCGAAGAAATTTGCAGGAACTGGTCAGGCATCCTCTTGCTGCGATCGTTGCGGCCGGCGGTACAGGAGAACTCTACTCATTGACTGCTTCAGAGCACCTCGCAGTAGTACGAGCAATCGTGGAAGAAGTAAGCGGCAGGATTCCGGTAATCAGCGGCACAGGTTTCAACTACAAAATCGCCATCGAACTGGCTGAACAGGCGGCAGCAGCGGGCTCGGACGCGATATTGGCCCTGCCACCCTATTATCCAAACGCGGACGAGAATGCCCTCGTCGAATACTACGCAGCAATCGGCAAAGCCACGCCGCTCCCACTCTTCGTTTACAGCCGCGATTGGGTAAACCCCACTCCGGCATGGGTGGGAAAGCTGGCTGCGAAAGTCCCCACTCTGATTGCATGGAAAGATGGGCAAGGCGATATCCGGCGCTACCAGCAGATCATCCATCGCGTGGGCGACCGGCTGTATTGGATCGGCGGCGCAGGGGACGATTGCGTGCCCGGGTATTACAGCATCGGCATTCGTACCTACACTTCAAGCATCGCCACGGTCGCGCCAAAACTTTCTCTTCGGCTTCACGAGGTCGCGTCGGCGGGAAATTCTGAAGAGCTTCTGCGCCTCATGAAAGAGTATGTCACTCCGCTTTACTCGTTGCGGGCCCGCCGCAAGGGATACGAGGTTTCAGTGATGAAAGAAATGATGAATGCAATTGGCATGGCTGCCGGCCCGGTCCGCCCTCCATTGCCCAATTTGAGTTCCGAGGAGATTACGGAAGTTAAGCAAATGCTGGAGAGTTGGAAGCCGTACCTCTCATAAAACCACAGTCTCGCCTGAAGACAGATGGAGCACTGCGATTTGAGCCAAGCCGTAACTTCTCTTCCGGATCCGCGAATCACGCGAGAAACCGCAACTCGCGTGCGCTGGAGAGTTCTGGCCTGGCTATGCAGCTTTTCCGCACTCACCTACATCGGCCGCATCGGAATTATCCAGGTCCAGGACCGGATCGAATTGGACTTGCACCTTACGCCGGCGCGGTTGGCCTGCGCTCTCGCGGCATTTTCTCTAGCTTATGCATTGTTCGAGATACCCAGCGGCTGGCTGGGCGATAAGTTCGGACCGCGCAAAATTCTGATCCGCATCGTTGCCTTCTGGATCGTATTTACCGCTCTCACCGGCGCAGCCTGGGGCCTCATTAGCCTTATCATCTTCCGCTTCCTCTTCGGAGTCGGCGAAGCCGGAGCTTTCCCCAACATCGGACGGGCCTCTCGGGAATGGTTCCCTTTCAGCGAGCGTGGTTTGACGCAAGGGCTCGTATGGCTCTTTGCGCGCTGGGGTGGCGCCATTGCGCCTTTGCTGATAGCAATCCTCGCCTATCCGTTCGGATGGCGCATCGGCTTCCTTCTGTTGAGTACGGTGGGCATCTCTTGGTTGTGGGGATTTCATGCGCGCTTCCGAGACACTCCGCAGCAGGACGATAAGGTCAACGCCGCCGAGATCGCCATCATCGGGCAGGGCCGCAAGGACGCAGCCCAGTCCGCGCCTCTCTCCTGGCCCACCATGCTTCGTAGTTCCACTCTTTGGTCGCTTAGCCTGATGTACTTCTGCAGCAATGCCGGCTGGTCGTTCTTTGCGTCCTGGATCACACCCTATTTGCAGAAAGATCTTCGTCTGTCAGGCTTGGGTCTGGTGCTGGCATCCGGTGGGCCGCTTTTCTTTGGCGGCATCGCATGTCTTTTGGGGGGCTTCCTGACCGATCGCCAAGTCCGTCTTTGGGGGAGACGCTGGGGACGCACTTTGCAAGGGGTACTGGCGTATGGGCTCGGCGGCGTCTTCATGCTGATCGGCGTAGCCTGCACACCCGGTCACATCGGCCTCGCGTATTCGTCGTTGTGTCTGTCATCGTTTGTCAAAGATTTCGGAATGGCCGCGAGTTGGTCCACCACCATTGATATCGGACATCGCTATTCAGGAACCGTTGCAGGCTTCATGAACACGGTCGGCAACCTAGGTCAAGTAATCAGCATACCGGTCGTTGCCTGGCTCGCAATCCTGGCGGGCAAGCCCGGCCATCCTAGTTGGAAAGTCAGCCTCTACTATTACGCAACCATGTTTTTCATTGCTTCGTTATCGTGGCTATTTGTAGATCCACAACGAGTCATCGTCTATGCTGCCGCACAACCGGGCGGCAAACAGAACTGAGAGGAAACAAAGCATGTTCTCTAAAAAGACTGCACGACGGAATTTTATGAAAATCGCGGGCGCGGGGATCGCAGGAACCGCAATTGGCGCCTCAGCAACTGCCAGTGCGAATACTCCGCCGGCCACTATCGCCGACCAATTCAACGTCAAAACGTTTGGCGCCACCGGTGATGGCAAGACGCTCGACACGGCGGCAATCAACAAAGCAATTGAGGCTGCTGCCGATGCCGGGGGCGCTGTTGTGCTGTTCCCGGCCGGCACCTATCTCTGCTATTCCATCCATCTCAAGAGCAATATCACTTTGTATCTCGGCTCAGGCGCGACGATTCTGGCAGCCGATTCACCGTCCGCAGGCGGCGGATATGACCCACCCGAACCCATCGCTTGGGACAAATATCAGGACTACGGTCACAGTCACTGGCTCAACAGCCTGATTTGGGGCGAAGGAATCGAAAATGTTTTCATCATTGGGCCGGGACTGATTTGGGGAAAAGGCCTCAGCCGAGGTGCTGGCGATAAGCCCCTGGCTCCGGGCGTGGGCAACAAATCCATCAGCTTGAAGAATTGTCACAACGTTACGTTGCGTGATTTCTCCATGCTGCACGGCGGTCACTTTGCCATTCTGGCGACCGGCGTCGATAACCTCACCATCGACAACCTGATCATCGATACCAATCGCGATGGAATGGATATCGATTGTTGCCGCAACGTACGAGTCTCGAATTGCAGCGTTAACTCACCGTGGGACGATGGCATCTGTCTAAAAAGTTCTTACGGATTGGGTTTCGCGCGAGCCACCGATCACGTCACCATCACGAATTGTTACGTAACCGGAGGCTACGAAGAAGGCACGCTGCTCGACGCGACCTTCAAACGCATCAGCCCCGATAAAGCTCCTCGCAATGGCCGCATCAAGTTTGGCACTGAAAGCAATGGCGGATTCCGGAATGTCACCGTTTCTAACTGCGTGATTGAAGATTGCCGCGGCATAGCTCTGGAAACCGTTGACGGAGGGTTGCTGGAAGATGTCTCCATCAGCAACATCACGATGCGGGGGATCACCGACGTGCCGCTGTTTGTCCGTCTCGGCGCCCGAATGCGCGGTCCCGAAGGAACTCCGGTGGGTCAACTGCGCCGCGTTAACATCAGCAATATTGTTTCCTCGCATGGCTCTTCACGTCAGGCGTGCATTATCGCTGGTATTCCGGGACATCCTATCGAAGATCTGAGGCTGAGCAACATCTTGATTCTTCATAAGGGCGGCGGCACCAAACAAGACGCAGCAATTCAGCCACCGGAACTGGAGACGGACTATCCCGACCCCAACCGCTTCGGCCCCATGCCGGCTCATGGCTTCTACATCCGCCATGTGAAAGGAATCGATCTGCATGACGTCGCAGTCAAGTGCGTGAAAGAGGATCTTCGGCCAGCCTTTGTTCTCGACGATGTGCAAGGCGCGGACTTCATCCACGTGAAATCACAGCAAGCCGCTGGTGTTCCGGCGTTCTCGCTCAAGAACGTGTCGGCTTTCAGCATCTACTTAAGCCCTCCGATTCCAGACACACATTTAGAAAAAGTCGAACAGCAGCAACTCTGATGCTAGCTATGTGAGTTTGCCGACAGCGAGGGGAAATCTACATTGCCTGCACCTGCCGCCAGATTGAGGGATCGACAGGAACGCCGTTGGCCAGGTTTTCCTTTCGGATTTTCAGGACCTGCTCGCCGGGATAGCGCACGCGCTCTCCCGTAGAATTTGGCGGCAATTGAAAGTATTCAATTACTTGATCGGCAATCCGCATGCGAGGAGATGCGGCCGAACCGGTGTCACTTAGAGCAGAAGGATTCAGCGCCAGAAAGACCTGCGATTGTCCATTCTCATGCTCCGGAATTGCGGGAATCTCGTGCGTGGCCTTCCCGTTCGCCAGTAATGCCGCGACCAAGTCCAACATTAACGCCAGACCTGATCCCTTCCAAAACCCGATCGGCAAAGGCCGATTGGATGTCTCAATCGCTCCCGGATCTCGAGTAAGCTTGCCATCGGCATCAAAGCCTCCATCCACCGGCAACATCTCGCCACGCAGACGATACGAAGCCAGCGCACCAAAAGAAAACTGTGACATGGCCATGTCCAGCACTACGTGACCTTTGGCGCGTGGCACGGCAATGACAAGCGGATTGTTCCCAACGCGCGGATCGGAAGCACCCCACGGCGGTAGATTCGGCAGGGTATTCGTCCAGCAGATTCCAATAACGCCCGCATCTGCGGCCTGCCAGCCATAATTACCGCCGCGCATCCAGTGATTAGTATTTGCCAGCGCCGCGCAACCAATCCCGTACTGCCGCGAAAGCACAATGGCTCTCTCCATACAGTGATATGCGTTTAGATTGCCTGGACCAATTCTTCCGTCCCAACGCTCCAGCGGCCCCGAACTCTTCAGCAATCCCGGCGCGGCCTGAATGTCGATGCGCCCGTTCTGAATCATGGTGACGAACCGCGGAAAGCGGCTGAGACCGTGCGTATAGACACCATCGCGGTCGGTATCTGCGAAAAGCTTTGCACAGCGGGTTGCTCGTTCGTGCTCCAATCCCAGCTTCAACAAAGCGCGCAGGAGCGTGTCGAAAAGTTCGGAATAAGAAACTCGAAGCATTGCCATCCCGGCTTTGGCTGCAGGGGTTACGTACTCTCGTTCGCTCTTATACACGCGATGCGCCGAAAGCAAAATGACTGATCGCCGAGGGTTGAGCACTCCCTAGGGTTGAGCACTCCCTAAGGATTTGTTTCGCGCTACATTCTGCGTTTAGTATTTTCGAATTTGACACAGGGGACGGGCGGCCAGGCGAGCGTAATCAGAGACCCACGCCTCCCACAGCTCATTTTCCTGTGTAGATGATGTGCCAAATGGAATTCGAGCCGTCATCAGTGACCAGCAGTGAGCCATCCGGCGCCACCGTGACTCCAACCGGCCGGCCCCAGACGTGTCCATTGTCCACGACGAATCCAGTCATGAAATCTTCGTACTCTCCGCTCGCGTCCCCGCTCTGATGCAGGGGCACACGGATCAGTTCATAGCCCACGCGGACTGATCGGTTCCATGAGCCATGCTCGGATGCAAAAATATCGCCCTGGTATTCCGCGGGAAACTGTTTTCCATCATAGAAAGTGATCTGCAAAGATGCGTTATGCGGATTCAATATGACATCTGGCGTGATCACCTTGTCCTTGAGCTCAGGATGTTTGCCCTGATGACGTGGATCTTGATGCCCGCCCATGTACCACCAGGGCCAGCCATAAAATCCGCCGTCCTGGACGTGGGTTATGTAGTCCGGAACCAGATTGTCACCGAGCCCATCTCGCTCGTTGGTCGAACACCATAGTTCCCCAGTCTTTGCATTCATGGCGAGCCCAACAGGATTGCGGATCCCGGATGCGTAAACTCGCATCTCCGACCCATCAGGATTGAATTGAAGAATATCGGCGGTATTCTTTTCTGCCAGGGACGTATCCGGGTCGTCCACATTCGACGCCGCGCCAACAGCGACGAACATTTTCTTTCCGTCAGTCGAGAACTGAATATCGCGAGTCCAATGATATTCGCCGCCTGGCAAATCAGCGATGTGCTCGGCGGGCCCGCGCGCCTTCAAGTCACCGGTCTGATAGGGATAGCGTAAAACTTCATGAAGGCTTCCAACATATACCCATTGCGGATCGGGCCCCAGTGGATAGAAGTTGACGCCGAACGGCATTTTCAAGCCGCTTGCAAAAACCGCAATCAGCTCCGCCTTGCCCTGGTTGGTTATTCCTCGAATGACTTTGATGCTGCCGCCCTTCTCAGCCACGAAAAAGTCGCCATTCGGCGCAGTACGAATTAGCCGTGGTTCGTCAAATCCGGATGCGTACAGCTCCACTTTGAATCCCGACGGAACTTTCGGCCACGCATTCTCCGGACGGGGTACGACTTTGGGTCCATTGCCGGCCGAAGGCGTTGTGAATGGCGCCGGCAGGTCCTGCACCGTGATTTTGCGAACTTTGCCGGGCTCCTCGAATCGATAATCTGTAAATGGAGGTTTCGGAGGCGGTGCATTCAAATCTGCGCCGCTGAGTGCCGATGCTGAAGCAGTCGCCGCTACCGTCTTAGAACTGGGCAGCGATTTCACGTAGCTGACAATTTGCCATCTTTGCTGCTTCGGAAGGGCAGCCCACGAGGGCATCCCGTTGTTCACGTCGCCTCGGGTGATGTACCAGAAAAGCTCACCCTGTTCCGCGGACTGCGCTGGGCCTTTAGCCAAAGAGGGGACATTGCCGGTTCCCTCTCCATTTTGCCCGTGGCACTGAGCGCAGTGGACGCTGTACAGCGGCTTTCCGGCCCCCGCGGACTGGGAGTCCCGTTCGTAAGGATTTTTCAGATTCTTGGCGGACGCCGGAGCGTTATGAAAATTCGGATTTTGGGCAGTTGACCACGGCACGAAAAGAACAGCTGCAAAAACAAATATCGCGAAAGCGTTTTTGCCCACTATGTTGGCTTTCACTATCGCTCCTGAGGACATCACTTCCGGGTTCTGCCTTCGGATGAAGCCGGCCAACTAAAGATACTGGCTGCCCCGATGATTGCCAGATTGGTTGCGCCTTTGAATGGAATCGTTAGTTTTAGCTTTTGTGCGTCGTAGGTATAATCTGTGCCGATTCGTAAGCTGGTGCCGTTCTTTCTCACTTCTTTCACATTCCGACAGTACACCTCGATCTTCCCATCCGTTCCCAAATCGCCGAAATGGATCGCCAGTGTTCCGTTTTCAGGCGTCACGGAAATTTGTTGCACGCTGGTTCCCGTGAAGTAATCAAATTGACTTGCGTACTTTCCGGATGGGAAAACTTCAATACGAAGATTCGGGGCCCAGTTGACATCCCAGTTGTTATTCAGCTTTACGATGTCGCCCCGTGGAATGATCGCGCCCTCGCGCACGAACAGAGGAATGCTCGCAAACGGGGCTTTGGTCTTGATGGTTTTATTCCCATCGTGAACGGTGTGCTTGTCGTTGTAATTCACCCAGTGCCCAGCAGGAAGGTAAACATTGCGCCCGGTCACGCTGCCCTCCAAAATCGGTGCGACGAGGATGTCTCCGCCATACAAGTATTCATCCCACATGTCGCTGAGGCTCGCGTCCTTGGGGTATGCAAGTGCTAACGCCCGCATGATTGGCATTCCGGTCTGCGTCGCCTGATACATATACGATCTGGTGTAGGGGATCAAGTCGTGATGGGCAGTCACATAGGTCTTAGCGATCTCGGTCACTTCGTGGTCATAGTCATCCCACAGCGTTCTCTTAGGCCCGAGGATTATCTCCATCATCGGACTGAACGCACTGAACTCCAGCCAGCGCGCGAGCAGATCTTTGTCCGGCTGCGGCGGGGCGAAGTATCCGCCCGTATCGGATCCCCACATGGGGAAGTTTATGATCCCCGACCGCAGCGCATTTTTTAACGACGTTTGCAGCCCGCCAAAGGTGGACCAGGAATCCCCATTCCACACCGCCGTATATTTCCGCGAAGTGTCGTTGCCGTTACGTGAGAACAGGAAGAAATCATTTCCATACGCGGCGCTCATTCCTTCCGCCGCCAGTTTCGGCAACAGTACCGCCTGCTGGTTTTGAAATGAATCTGGCATCTCGTTCTCTTCCCCGCGATCAATTTTGTAACCCTTGATGCCGAGGCGAACATACGCGTTCAGCCTGTCTCTAAACCAGGTAAAAACCTCCTCCCGTTGAATATCGGCGGCGGGCCACTTGAACGGGAAAAGATAACCCTTCGCAGAACCTTCTTCAAACAAACCGCTAGAATTCCGGTTCGCAACCCATAGGAGAAGATTCATTCCGCGCTCGTTCAAATCATGGATCATTTTGGGAGGATCAGGAAATGACGAATCAAAGTCCATATTGCCCCAGCCCATGTCGCCTGATCCGTACGGTCGATCGAGCCAGATCGCGCCCGCGGGCAAATGCAAAGCCCTCAACTTATCCGCGTCCTGAATCACTTTTTCCTGTGCATTGCTAACGCCTCGCAACTCGTCGTGCTCATCATCGCGCCACCATATGCTTCCAAATGCCCATGTCGGCGGCATGATTGCCGGTCCTGCCAGCGCATTGTAGCGATTCAAGACCTCGGCGTACGACGGTCCGTAGATGATGTCGTACTTGAGCTGCCCGTCTTTAAAAGAAAAACTGGTCTTGCCCACCTGGGCGATCGAATAGTGCCCCTGTGCAAGGCTCTCCACGTAAATGCCGTATTTTTTTGAAGTCACGTAAAACGGCGCTCTCACGCTCGCATGATGGACATAACGCTGGTTTCCAAGACCGAGAAAATCTCGATCTGCCCCGCGATTGTCGAGATTCCCTCCAAACGGGTATTCCCATATTCCGTAATAATGCTCGCCCTGATCATTGAACTGTTCAGAAATTTCGTTCGGACGCTCCCCACCATAGGTAATCACCACTTGCAGAATTTCGCGTTTGACGAATGTAAAACTCACTTGCACGCTGTCGGGAGATCCGGACTGGAGGCGGTCTCGTCCCGCGAGTTGTAACAAAAGTGTGGCCCGCATGCTGTCGGAGCTCGTGGTGACGTCTTTCGCATCCGCAACCGGATAGAGTTCCGCGCCAAAGGCAAGCGCAGTGTCGCTCTGGGAGACCAGCACCTCCCCGGTCGAGCGCTCGATGACGCGATAGGAATACGGACTGGAGTTTAGCTCGACGCGCAAAGCCGCTGATTCCAAAGTGGTCACTACCGCCCATGCAGGAGAAGTTATCCCAAAGAATATCCCGAACAAAATAACTGGATAAAGACAGAACAAGACGTTTTTCAATGGGCATCCGAAGCATGAGTCAACGAAACACATCCCCCACGCTCTCCGAGTTGAGAGTCTTCCCGCGTTCTCGAACATGTCCCGCTGAAGATAGGCAGCTCGGCTTTGAGTGTCAAAGCGGAAATACTCAAAAAATACTTCAATATTCCTAAAGGAACAGCCACCACAAAAATTTATTCACGCTCTCATTTCGAATTCAGTCGCTTTTTTTGGAGAGTACTTTTAATATGCCGTTCGATTGACCCGGACAAAAATCTCCCGAGGAGCATCATGACAAACTCTCGACGTGCCCTGATTGCAGTTCTATTTGCATCGCTGTTCGTCGTTGGCGGCAGCACAGCATTCGCACAGATCGCCAACCATCCGCTGGCCCAGACTCCCCCAATGGGCTGGAACAGTTGGAACAAATTCGGCTGCGGCGTAAGCGAAAACCTGGTCCGCGAAACTGCGGACGCCATGGTCAGCTCAGGGATGAAGGATGCCGGCTATCAGTACGTCAATATCGACGACTGTTGGCAGGTCAGCCGCGACGCTCAGGGAGCCATTGTTGCTGACCCGACTCGATTTCCCTCCGGGATCAAGGCGCTTGCAGACTATGTTCACAGCAAGGGATTAAAGCTGGGAGTTTATACGGACGCGGGCAGGCTGACTTGTGAGGGGCGCCCGGGCGGTTTGGACCACGAGCTTCAGGATGTAAAGACCTATGCCGGATGGGGGGTGGACTACGTCAAGATCGACTGGTGCCACGCCGAAGGTCTTGACCCGGAGAAACAATATGTCAAGTTTCGCGACGCGATCGCGCAAGCAGGAAGGCCGATCGTATTCAGTATCTGCAATTGGGGCGTAAAGGCTCCGTGGACGTGGGGACCGCATACCGGAAATCTGTGGCGCACCACAGGAGACATTAGCGACCACTACGACCGTATGTCCGTGATCGGTTTTAGCCAAAATGGACTAGAGAAGTTCGCCGGCCCAGGGCACTGGAATGATCCCGACATGCTGGAAGTAGGCAACGGCGGCATGAAGCGAGACGAGTACCTCACGCACATGTCGTTGTGGGCCCTACTGGCCGCGCCGCTGCTGGCGGGCAATGATCTGCGCAGCATGAATGCGGAAACCAAGGAAATTCTCACCAATCCCGAAATCATCGCCGTAGATCAGGATGCAAAAGGGGTTCAGGGACATCGAGTGTGGGATGAAGGTCCACTCGAAATTTGGGTGAAGCCGCTGGCTGACGGCAGCAATGCCGTGGGCCTCTTTAATCGCGGTGAATCAGAACTCAAGATTACACTCGATCTTAAAATGCTCGGAATCAGAGGTCCGGCGCGGCTTCGCGATCTCTGGACACATCAGGATGTCGGCTCGACCCAAGATTCGTATTCCCCTCAGGTGCCAAAGCATGGTGTGATGATGTTGAGAGTCTCGAAGTAGGGGAATGTCGCTTAATAGGGCGCAGCTCCTGAAGATTCGCCCACAATCAGTTCGGCGCCGATGCAGTATTCCCTGCCGTGAGGACTACCGGATCCGGAGAGTTCATGCAGAGCATCAGCCGCCATTTGCCCCAGGACTTCTCGGTGGATGTCCACAGTTGTGATGGAAGGATTGCTGTATTCGGCGAGGCGCGTTTTATCGAATCCTGTGACTGAAATGTCCTCTGGAACTTTGCAGCCCGCCTTCAATAAACCTTTGATCACGCCTACTGCCGTGAGATCGTTGATTGCTATTACTGCAGTGGGACGCAGAGACATGTTTGCGATCGCCAGGCCCGCAGCGTAGCCGCCTTCGAACCGCAAGTCGCCTGCCAGTATCGGTCCCGGTTCCAGTCCCAAAGCTCGCATGCATTTTTCGTACGCTTGCAAGCGCACCAAATTGGATTTCAGTCTCGCACGACCCGCCACAAACGCGATCCGCCGGTGACCGTTTTTGAAGAGGTACTGAACGATCTGCTCCACACCTGAGAAATAATCGATTCGTAAGTTACTCATATATTCACGGACCGGCGCCAGATCGAGGAAAGTCACCGCAATTCTTCTTCGGGTGAGTTCATGAATGAGCCGCATGCTCATCTCGGAGGTCATGATCGCGACGCCGCGGACGTTGTGCTCCATCATTCTCTCCGCAGCTTCGCGAGTTCTGCGTGGATCGTAATTGGTATCGCTGAGAATCGCGTCGTAACCGAGTTCGCGTGCACGCGTTTCGAAACTCTTGATGATTTCAGGGAAGAAGGGGTTCTCGATATCGGACACAATAATCCCGAGCGCGCGGCGGTCATGTGAAGCAAGATGGCGGGCATGCGCATTGGGCACATATCCTAACCGCCTGACAGCCGAAAGCACGACCCTTTGCGTGCCTCGCCCCACCTTGCCAGTTTTATTTAAGACATTGGAGACGGTGGCCGTGGAAACACCGGCGGCCTTCGCCACATCACGAATGGTAAGACTCATTAGCGCACGGTTCCGCCCGCTTCTCGATCACTCCGAAAGCCCGGAATTTTGCTGGATCGTTATTTCACTGCTTGCAGAGTGGATTGTAGTGAACAAAAAAAGTGTTGACAATGCTCAATCTGACATGATAATCCGTGTGTTGCCTGGGTTAAGCGTTTAAGTTGTCCCTGCGGTTTTGTGTCGCGCAGCATTGAGTTTTCCTAAACAGCACCTTTGAAAACTTTCGCCTTGACAGATGAGAACGCATGGTGCGAATAATCGCAACCCAGTAGTGCTTTTGTATTAGCCCAAACGTTTATGCAGCGTGGCAGCATCTGCCACCTGCTGGAAATTACGAATCGAAAACTGCGGTCCGCCGCAGACTCTGAGGTGACAACATGTTTGCGAATGGCATCGCGTCGAAAATGTTTTCTCTGGGATTGTTTTTGGTCCTCTTGCTTGCCCTTACTATTTCAGCTCGCGCACAGATTGGCAACGCGAGCCTCGGCGGCACGGTGACCGATCAGTCTGGGGCTGCGATGCCCGGGGCGGAGCTGACTCTGACCAACGCGGCAACTGGTTTTGAAGCCAAGTTCACAGCCGATGATCGCGGTGAGTACACTTTTCGCAATCTCACCCCTGGTACCTACGATTTGAAAGCCTCGAAAGCGGGATTTCAGAATTACGTCCAAAAGGGCATCGTCATAACCATCAATCAATCGGCCCGCGTGGACGTTCCGCTTAAGGTCGGCGCAACAACTGAGACTGTCTCGGTGGAGGCCCAGAGTACCCTCATCAATTTCGATAACGGGACTTTGCAAGGAGGCGCCGACCCGGAGACGGTTAAACAACTGCCCCTCACCGTAGAAGGCAAGCCGCGTTCCTCCGCGGGTTTGGCCGTGTTGCTTCCGGGTATTTCGACCGGCAGTTCCAATCAGGCATTTCAGGCGCGAATCAACGGCGGGCAGGAATCCGGTGACGAAGCTCTCTTGGACGGAGCCACTATGCAGGAAGGCTTCATGAGCCAGAGCGGCATGGTTTCTATCCACCAGGATTTCCAGATGTCTCCCGATATGATTCAGGAAGTCAAAGTCATCACTTCCAGCTACGACGCACAGTATGGCTCCTCCACCTCGGGCCAAATCACCATGGTCAGCAAGTCGGGTGGCAATGTGTATCACGGAGCCGCTTTCGAGTACGGCCGCAACAAGGCGTTGAATGCCGCACAGTGGGGAAAGACGAGTGCTTCCGCCGACAATGAGCACGACTTCGGCGCTAACGTTGGCGGACCAGTCAAACTTCCCTGGGTCAACAGCGGGAAGCATAAGACCTTCTTCTACTTCGATTGGGAGTCTTATCATCAGGCTGGCGGATCGAATTCTCCAACACTTTCCATTCCGTCCGTTGCCGAACGAAATGGTAATTTCAGCGATTGGGCTGCGAGTACCGGGAATAATATTTACGTTCCCGGCACTATTACTCCGGCCTGCGCGGCGACCGGCGTCGTACCGGGACAGCAATTCCCTGGAAATGTAATTCCGGCGGCGTGCATTAGCCCAATTGCCGCTGCTTACATCGCCCAACTACCGACCCCTACCAATAACCAACCAACCAACAATTACACGCTGCCTAAGCCGGTCCCAGATTCCCTGACCAGCAATTCCAACGTTTACATGTTCCGTCTCGACCACAATTGGGGCGATTCGGACCACTTCTACTTCTTCTGGTGGCGCCAGTTTACTGGCTTCAACACCGCCACAGCGCTTCCAGTCGCGATCTCGACCGAATCTCCCACTCGGCCACAGAATTCGCCGATCTCGCGTTTCAACTGGGAACACACTTTTTCTCCGACATTGTTAAATCACATGACCTTCGGATATCTGAATCGGAACGAAGGCTATGGGTCCGAGAATTTGTCTTTCATCGGTAAGTTGCCTCAGATACCCAATGCCGCCGGAACCAAAGCTCTTCCGGCATTCACGTTCTCCGACAATTACAATCAGCTCTCTAACGCTAACGGTCCCCCCGCCACCAACATCACCGTGCGTCCAACCTGGGTCTGGAATGATGTGGCGACGAAGGTCCAGGGCCATCACACGTTTACCTTCGGTGGCGAGTGGCGTTCGGTACAGGGAAACATTCACCAGTCAAACAACCAGTCAGGAACCTATGGCTTCGACCGATCGACTACCAGCCTCTCGGGCAATGGCGGAAGTCCCATTGCCGGATTTCTTCTGGGTGCAGTCAGCAGCGGCTCAGTGGATCGGCGAACCGTACCAGCGTGGTACCCCCGCCAAACGGTATGGGCTCTGCATGGCAATGATGCTTGGAAGATTACTCCAAAGCTGACTCTCAACTACGGCATGCGATGGGACTACTATGCGCCTTCGCACGAGAAATACGACCACTTTTCCTTCATCGACCTCGTAGGAGCCAATCCCGGTGCCGGCGGACTGCCTGGGCGGCTCGCCTTTGCCGGCAACAACGCCGCATGCCAGGCGACCGGTGCCTGCTACGGAGCACGATTCCCCGAGAAGCCCTGGCACAATGGATTTGCGCCGCGGCTCGGTATCGCCTATTCCTGGGACCAGAAGACGGTGGTTCGCGCCGGCTACGGTATTTTCTACGCCCAAGCTTTCTATCCGGGCTGGGGCGGAGGCATGTCGCTTGACGGCTACAACCTGCACCAAACATTCGGAACCAGCCCGAGCGGAGCCAGTGTGAATCCGGCTTTCTATTTGGATAGCGGGGTCCCGAACCCAGTGGCACTTCCCCCGTTTATAAGCTCCAGCTATGACAATGGTGCGAATCCCACTCAAGCGAACGGCAACGGCTCCGCCTATCGCCCAGTAGATGCCAATCGGCGCCCGTATTCTCAACAATGGAATCTGACCATTGAAAGACAGCTCCCCAAGAACATAGCCTTAAGTCTGGCTTATGTCGGGAACAAGGGTACGCGCCTCACTTCAAGTCTCGTTCCAGTCAATGTGCTGAATCCTTTCGGTTCAACAATCGGGGCTCTCGAGGCACCTATAACTCCCATAGACCCAAGTTGCGCTACCCCTACTCCCGCCCTCGGTGCCAACTGCACTTACACCCCGGAGCTGAATGCTAAATTCACCGCAGACGGCCAGACGCTGTTTGGCGTCACAACGCCATATAACGGCTGGGTAAACGATTTGAATAAAGGCGCCTGTGCTCCTACGGTCGCTCAAGCGCTGCTGCCCTTCCCGCAGTTCTGCAGTCCCCTACAAGGACTGAACGAGAACAAGGGCATGTCCATCTATCACTCCTTCCAATTAAAGGCCGAGCGTAGCTTCCGCCATGGCCTCTACATGCTGGTGTCCTATACCAACTCGAAGCTGATTTCTGATGCTTCCGACAATACGCAGCAGCTTGGTGGATCGTGGAACGCCACTCAGGGCGTAATCTCGCCGTATGAGAAGCAGCGCGCCCGCACCTTATCCTCCGACGATGTCCCGCAAATCCTTTCGGCAGCGTTTGTGTATGACCTGCCGTTTGGTAGGGGCAAGTCTCACCTTACACATGGATTCGCCAATGCCGTCGCCGGCGGCTGGCAAGTAAGTCCCATCATCCATTGGTCGAGCGGAACGCCTATGTGGTTCCGCTCGGGAACGTGCCAGGTAGTGCCGCAATTCAGGCAGAATTGTTTGGTGGGCCTGGTGCCGGGGGTGGACCCCTTCTTGCAGGATCCAAATAGCTTCAATCCGGCCAAAGGGCCGCTTCTCAATGCTGCCGCATTCGAGAGTAAAGGAGCATTTCAAGTGGCAGGAACTACCCCAATTGCCACGGGAGTGTACGGCTACACGGGCGACGGGCCTCGCATCTCGAACCTGAGAGGTCCCAACTCAAAAAACGTTGACTTCGCTGTGACCAAGAACACGCAACTTAGCGAGCGTGTCAACTTCCAGCTTCGGTTCCAGTTCTTCAACGCCTTCAACCAGCATTACTTCTACAACGCAGCTAGCGTGAACAACCAAGGCTCAAGCTTTGCCTTCAACAACGACGTAAGCGGCTCAAATTTTGGCGCTTGGAGTCAAGGCGTCAGTTCACCGCGGACAATTCAAATTGGAGCGAGGCTGGAGTTCTAAATCTCACCCAACCAACCCACCAACCCACGAAGCGCCATCTTCTCCCACGGAGAGGGCGCTTTTTTTCTTGAGTAAATTGTCGGGACTAATTCGGCGGCGAGGAAGGCTCGGCTCCTGCGGGTCCAGGCCGCGCCTTATCTAGCTGCTGGAATCGTTCAATCTCGGTTTTCGCAAGCCGGCCCTGCCCTAATCTCTGATGGATCCGGCCCAGCAGATAGTATGGTTCGGGATATGTTGGATCGAGTGCTGCAGATTCATTGAGCGCCTGAATTGCTTCCTGGTACTTTCCCTGCTTTTCCAACACGCGCCCGAGTTGATAGCGTGCCTGAGGCAGGCGGGAATCATAGCTGACCGCCTCTCGGAGATTCTTCTCGGCCTCGGATAGTTGATTCAGTTCGATTTGTGAAATCGCCATATCGAGGTGGGGCCACACTGTCGGAGTTAATTGCAATCGGTTCAACTCAACCGCACGGCTGAAGTTCCTGATCGCTTCATCCATATGCCCAAGGTAGTCGTAGCAGAGTCCTAGAAGGTCGTATGCGCGCACCATCTTCGGGTCGAGATCCACCACTTTTTGAAGTCGTTTGATCGCCTCCAAATATTTTTGGCCGTCGTAATCCAGCCGCGACAACCAATATAAGTAGAGCGGATTGTGTGGCTGGGCCGCTGCCAGCTTTTCCAGCTCCGGTCGCGCCCAATGCCGCCGATTCAGCTTTATATACGCCATGGCCAGTGTGAACCTGCTACGCTCGTCCAACGGCGTTATCGCTTCCGCCCTTTTCCAGGCAATTGCGGAATTGAGGTACTGCCCGTCGAGAAAGAAAATCCCGCCGGCAAACTCAAGCACCTTGGCCGCATGAAAGGATTTTGGATCCCGTTCCGATTCCTCGACCAGAATCGTCTCCGCCTTCTTGTAATCTTTTCTTGTGAGGGCGCTTTCCAGTTCAGCACGGCGAATGGCTTCCAGTTCCAAGCCTGGGAGATCATACGGAACATGAACGCCTGGCAAGTCTTCTGGCTGTGGAGCGGGATTTTGCCCAGCTTGCGGCAGCAGAGGCGGCGATGCACACAACACCATCGCAGCGACAACAACGACACGATTAATCAGACGTGAGGACACAATGCCTAAGGTGCTGATCCGGCTTTCGCGGCTTCAATCTTCGCCTTTGTCTCGGCCGCAACCTTGCTCTCCGGTACAAGTTTGAGC
>Ga0137359_10000538_pt1 | contig 28552 bp, 23 predicted proteins | sample Mad1_40_16metaG_FD_108281 | JGI IMG/M metagenome (GOLD analysis project Ga0137359, IMG submission 108281) | Vadose zone soil microbial communities from Angelo Coast Range Reserve, California, USA - Mad1_40_16 metaG | ecosystem: Environmental > Terrestrial > Soil > Vadose zone | place: USA... | reverse complement strand
GGCTTTACGCAAAGTGCGGTGGGAAGCGCGGCCTATACGCCCACGTCGGCCGCAGCGACTCCGACATTCAGTCCGGGGGCCGGTACCTATGCGACGGCGCAGACCGTGACCATCAGCGATAGCACCAGCGGCGCCACGATCTACTACACAACAAATGGCACCACGCCGACGACGTCATCGACGAAATACACGGCGCCGATCACGGTAAGCAGCACGCAGACCGTCCAGGCGATTGCGGTGGCAACCGGCTTTACGCAAAGTGCGGTGGGAAGCGCGGCCTATACGATCACGTCGGCCGCGGCCACCCCGACATTCAGTCCGGGGGCCGGTACCTATGCGACGGCGCAGACGGTGACCATCAGCGATAGCACCAGTGGCGCCACGATCTACTACACAACAAATGGCACCACGCCGACGACGTCATCGACGAAATACACGGCGCCGATCACGGTAAGCAGCACGCAGACCGTCCAGGCGATTGCGGTAGCAACCGGCTTTACGCAAAGTGCGGTCGGAAGCGCGACTTACACCATATCCAGTGGAAGCAACGTCATAAGCCTTGGCAATGGATTTACAGCCGGAGCCATGGTTCTAAACGGCAAGTCAACTTTGAATGGCACGCGGTTACGCTTGACCGATGGCACGACAGGTAACGCCGCGAGTGCGTGGTACAACTCGCCTGTTAACATCCAGCAATTTACCGCCAACTTCAGCTTTCAGATTACCGGCGGCACAAACCCGACTGCAGACGGATTCACGTTCGCGATTCAAGGCGGTTCGAGCACTGCAATAGGACCATCGGGGGCAGGTCTGGGATATGGCGGAAGCGGCGGAATCGCCAACAGCGTAGCGGTCAAGTTTGACCTCTACAGCAACAATGGCGAAGGATTTGATTCGACCGGTCTGTACGTAAACGGAGCTTTGCCGACCACACCGGCTGTAGACATGACCAGCTCTGGCGTGAATTTGCACTCAACCGATATTTTCAACGTGCAAATGTCTTACGACGGCAGCAATTTGACGATGAGCATCACTGACGCTACTAGCAACGCTACGTTTACGAAAACCTGGCCAATCAACATACCCGCCACGGTGGGGGGGAATACCGCCTACGTTGGCTTCACGGGCGGAACCGGCGGCAGCACGGCAATTCAGGAGATCATCAACTTGACGATGACTTCCACTACCACATCGGCAGCAGCGGCGCCGACATTCTCTCCGCCGGCCGGCACTTATAGCGCCGCGCAGACTGTGACCATCAGCGACGCTACGAGCGGCGCTTCGATCTACTACACCACGAATGGGACCACACCGACGACGTCTTCGACGAAATATATGGCACCCATCGCCGTAAGTAACTCGCAAATAATCCAGGCGATTGCCGTGGCAACAGGCTTCTCGCAAAGTCCAGTGGCGAGTTCGTCGTATACGATCACTACCGGAACTACCACCATAAATCTCGGCGGCGGATTTACGGCCGGCGCGATGGTTCTGAACGGCAAATCAACACTGAACGGCACTCGGCTGCGTTTGACCGACGGCGGAAAGGGTGAAGCGGCCAGCGCTTGGTACGGTTCACAGGTGAACATACAGCACTTTACCACCAACTTCAGTTTCCAGATTTCCGGTGGCACAAACCCGCCGGCGGATGGGTTGGCTTTCGTGATTCAGGGCGGTCCCAGCACTGCGATTGGGCCATCGGGGCAAGGTCTGGGTTACGGGGGAACTGGTGGAATCATCAGCAGTATTGCGGTGAAGTTCGACCTCTACAGCAACAATGGCGAAGGCTCGGATTCGACCGGTCTTTATGTAAACGGCGCTGTGCCGACCACACCAGCCGTAGATATGACCAGCTCCGGCCTGGATTTGCACACTGGCGATGTTTTCAATGTGCAGATGACTTACGACGGAACCAATTTGACGATGACCATTACCGACGCTGTTTCGAATGCGACTTTCACGCACACGTGGCCCATCAACATACCAGCGACAGTGGGCGGCAATACGGCCTACGCAGGATTCACCGGTGGAACTGGCGGCTATACCGCGATCCAGGAAATTATTAACTGGACGATGTAATTCATCTGGCTCGCGCGCGACCGTTTGCTCCGGTCTATTCTAACGACGCCAAATGTCTAGCCGGGCGCCAGCGGGCCGTTGTATTTTTCTTTGGAAACCACTGAGATGGCCAGCGCTAGCATCTCCGGATGTGTAGGATATTGATACATAAAACCCTCAAACGTGTGCGTCACGTAATAAATAAGCGGATAGAAAACTAACACTCCAACAAACAAAAATGCTTTTCTATTGTTGGCCCGTAGGGCGCGTCCCACCCCGATGAACGCCAATATTGAAAATATCAATTGCGGCAGGTACTTCACGAACCTCATTTTGCCCAGCCGACTTGACGCCATCGGATTGCCGACCCACCAATATCCAATACGCAAAATTACGCTGCGAAAAAACTCGCCGGGATGAGCCCGAATCGTCTGCAGGGCCTCTCGTGCTGACGCGCGAGAGTATTCAACTTCCCCCATCTCCCGCACCCGGCCCAGTTCATAATCGCTCCTATCAGGATGAGATTCGCCGTCCCAGCGGCCATTATGACCCGGCACATTCCCGACTCTTAATTCAGTTCCGAAGTTATCGCGAATAAAGATCATATGGTGGAGCACTACATAATTGCGCGCAAGCCACGGAACGACACACAAAACTGCTACCAAACCAGCCAGACCTGCGTACCGCCAACCCTTTCGATTTTCAAGCTGCCAACCAAAAGCCGGTGCTAGCGCCAGCAGAGTTGGATTGAGAAGCGCTGATATTCCCCAGGCTGTTCCGAAAACGGCCCAATGTGGCGGGTGCAACGTTAGCCATATCAGAAGCACGATCGCCATCTCCGTCATATGCGTGTACCAAATAACGTTTGGTGAAATGAATAAGCCGAGTCCCCCATAGCCGCCGAGTACACGCAGAAGCACAAGCGGATAGAAGACCAGCGGAAAACTGGCTAGCGCGCACGCGGAGTAGATGCCAACGCGCGGACCGAAAGCTTCTCCCGCGGTCCGATAGAGTAGGACGCAGGTGAATGCATGAACGATGATATTGACCGCGACGGCTACGCAGTACGACGTTGCGGTAGGACCTCCGCAGAGAAGGAAGATGCCCGCGAGCAGGTATGGATACACTGGAGGAATCCAGGCGGACGGACCGGTCGGTTCCCTGAAAGGAGAGCTGAAACCGTGTCCGGCTGCCACTGCCTCAGCAATCCGAGCGGTTTCAGTGTTCCAAATATCGACTTTTGGCAAGACTATGGCGAGAATCACGTTTGATGCGATCGCAAGCACGATGATGAAGATGACCCGGCGAGTCCACACAGTCGCACCTTACCTCGGCGAGTTTAGCATTTGCCTCGCGGGAAAACCCCGCCGCTTTCAGACCTGTTGCGAATTTACTTCCCGGCTGCCATTAAAAAGAGAGGGGCGAGTTCCTCATTAGAATCTAGTATCGACCGTCGGTTGCCGCGATGATCAGGGGTTCTCAAAAACAGAATCGAGCCAGTTCCGCGTTAAGCAGGTTCCAGGTAACGAACTGAATGCTAGCCTGTACCAATTCTGCGCCACTGGGCGACACGATTGGGGCGTCAGGCGCACTCATGTGGTCATGGTCTGTGGGTTGACGCGAGTCTGTCTCGCTGCTGGCCTTACTTCCGTTCCCGTGTAGAAGGCGCCGTTGGGCTCATCCGAAACCGCGATAGCGCCTCGCCTAGATTCTGTATGAACGCTTCCGACTGAAACACATCTGCGTCCGCTCGTATGCTTGCCGGCGGCGCGATTGGCTCCAGCTCATCTAGTTCAAATTCCCGCGCCACATCCTCGATCACCTTCGGCTCAATCACGTGCTTCTGATCCACAAACGAATTGATCAACGCATGCTCACACAATAAATTGATCACCCGCGGGATCCCCATTGAGAACAGGTACACCGCATCCATCGCCTTCGCTGAAAATATGCCGGACTGCGCTGGTGCCCCTGCAATTCTCAGACGCTCCTGGATATATTCGTGGGTTTGTTCACTGCTCATGGCCGAAGTTCTGCAGCGTAGCGTAATTCTCTGCCGGAGTTGCCGCAATTGTGGAAGCTTCAGCTTATCTTCCAGTTCTGGCTGGCCCGACAGCACGATTTGCAGGAGCTTCTCGGTCGACGTTTCCAGATTTGTCAGCAATCGAATTTCTTCGAGTACCGGGAACGTTAAATTTTGTGCTTCATCCAGGATCAACACTGCGGTTTCGCCGGCACGATAGCGTTCCAGCAGCCAGTGGTTTAGTTTCATCAGCTGCTGGCTCTTGGATCGGTTATCGCACGGGATTTCAAATTCCGCCAAAATAAAGTCGAACAATTGGCTGGAGTTCATCCTTGAATTGAACAGGAATGCAGTTTTGGTGCGGCGCAGATGCAGCCAGTCCAGCAGCCGGTTGACCAGGGTAGTCTTACCGGTGCCTACTTCTCCAGTTAGCGTTACAAATCCTTTGCGCGTCTGTATGCCGTACATCAGGCCGGAGAGCGCTTCCTCGATCTGCTTCGTCAGAAACAGATACCGCGGATCAGGATTGACGTTAAACGGATTTTCCTTCAGTCCGAAGAAGCTTTTGTACATGATCGTGTGGTCGTCTCCTTCGACCCTTTTCTTATCCTTCCGGGCGACTTCAGCGCGTTTCTAGGGCAGTACGAATGGCCGTGTATGCCAGCTCACTCCGAACGTCAATTGGTGTGTAGTGAAGTCTGTCCCACAAGTTGAGGCCCCGCACGACCCACCGTTTGTTTTCTCTATATACGCGGTGTAGCCCAGCGACAAATTTGCGTTACGGCCCAATGGCCGTCCGGCGGCGACGCTCGCGTAAACCGTGTCGAAGTTGATATTCGTTGTGGCCCCTATATTCACGATGCCTCGGTTGCGGGCGTAACCCAAATTCGCGTTTCCGGTCCACACTCTGGTTATCTTTCGGGTTATTGATCCGTTCAGTTGATCGGTTGTCGCGCCCAGGAACACACCGCTTCCGGCCGTCACACCGTGATAATACGAACCTGACAAACTTCCCTTCGGAATTACATACGTGATCGACGCGCTGCCCGTCCCGGCCACGGTCTGCGTTGAACCTCCGACCCGCGTGGCAACTCGTAAATGTGTGATTTCCGGCCCACCGGTTAATTGCAAGGCTAGCTTGCCGGTAATTTTTCGGCCATATGCTACCTGAATAGATTGATCTCCTACGTTTTGCGTAAATCCAATGAAGTGATACGAGCTATACCGATAAACCAGCCCCAATGTGTCTTCTCGAGTGAACTGGTAGTTATATCCGATGCTCCCCAGGTACTCATTGCTCTCTATATTCCCTGGATCTGTGAATCTCAGAATACTGTCGATTCCGCCAAACGTAATCGAACTCCTCCGCGTCAGCGCATAATTGCCCTGCACCCCAAAAACATTCGTGTAACGTGGGCCAAACGTTGTGAATATTGATTGCCCGGGATCAATGCCGCCACCAAGTCCCGTTGAACCTGGTCCCAGCGACCCGCCCACTCCAGGAAGAGCAATACCCGTTCCTGCTCCGAACCCGAACTGCGCTTGCGGTAAATAAGCGAATTGATCCAAGAGCGTCAGTTGCAAGCGCTCCCAGTTAAACGTTTGCGATGCTCCGAACTGCTGAAACCATCCATTACCCAGCGTCGAATCGGTGGAAAAGTCTCCACCGCCCGAATAATTCAGCGCCAGTTGCGCCGTGCTCCACGTCTTCAACAGACTGATGTTGCCGGTCAAGTAGCTGGTCGAATTCCAGCCGCCACCTCCGCCCAGCGTGCTCCCATTCGACTGAACGAAATTGTAATAAGACACCCCAGGAACCCAATAGCTGTGTTTTTCCAGCGGAGTCCCAACCGTAGGCTGTTGCAGCCCGGTCAACGGACGCTGATCTGGCTGCAAGGTATCGGCAGGAGCCTGCGTATCTTGATCGCCCTCCACACCTATGGGGCCGTAGGTTCGCGCTGCAGGCTTAGGCTTGTCTTCAGCTGGAGAGGGTGGCGGGGCTTGCGGATCCTGTGCTCGCGCCTGTCCGCCGCCGACCAGACAGAACCAGTAGGCGAACAGAATAATCAATCTAACGATCTTTGAAAATCTTGTCATAAGCCCTCTTTACGGAACCACGATCGTATCGCCGGGCTGGAGTGCGATATTGTCTTCCGGACGGTTACCTTTTACTACGTCATTATAGTTGAATGGGTGTTTTACCTGCCTGCCGCTCTCTGAACGCAATACATAAATTTTCTTGGTTCGCGCAAACTGCGTGAACCCGCCCGCGCTCGTCAACGCTTGCAGCACGGTCATATTGGGCAGCAGAGGGAACGCGCCCGGCCGCGTCACCTCGCCTGTCACATACACTCTTCGGCTGTTGATTTCCGATATGCTGACCGTCACCTGCGGGGTGGTTATAAATTTTTTCAGCCCTTCGGCAATCACATTGGACAGTTCCATCGCCGTGAGCCCCTCGGCCTGTACGTCGTTCAGCAGCGGCAGCGAAATCTTTCCGTCTGGCCTTACCGGAACAGATCGTGATATTTCCGGTTCTTTCCATACATCGATGCGCAGCACATCCTGCGGACCGATTTTGTAGCTCGGATCACTTACCGGCACATTCTGCGTCGCCGCGGTTTTCGTCGCGCCTTTGTCTGCGGTTTGCGCCGTCACACTTCCCGCCGCCATCATGGTCCCAAGCCCAATCCATAGCAACGCTTTCATCACTCTTCTCCCCGCAATCTCTTGATTTGGGCCCCATCCACATCCATCTGTTTTATCTTATACAACAACGCCTTGTAGCTTACTTGCAGTTCTCGCGCTGCCCGCTTCCGATTCCAGTGTGTTCTTTCCAACGCCCTCAAGATCAGATCCCGCTCTGCCACCCGCGACGCCTCTTTAGCCACCACCTTCAACGACTCTCCGCCTGAGTATTCCGCCCGGTTGCTTCGCACTCGTTCCGGTCGTTTGAGCTCGGTAATCGCCGCGCGCGATTGTCCTAGTGCCACTACTTTTCTCGCCAGATTTGCCAGTTCTCGAATGTTTCCCGGCCAGTCATAGCTCCGTAGCAAGTCTTCTTCGTCCTGGCTCAATGTCGGTATCTGCTTTCCCACTTCCCCTGCATGCTTCTCCAGAAAATACTCCATCAGCGCTGTCACATCCTCTTTGCGATTCCGCAGCGCCGGCAGCTTCACGCACGCTCCGTTTATACGAAAATAAAGTTCGCGCCGGAATCTCCCGAGCCCGACCTCCCGGTCCAGATTTTTCGTGGCCGTGCAGATTAACCTGAATCCCATGGTCCCGCCCGAGCTCATTTCTCGCTCTTGCAGCATTGCCAGCAGAACTCTCTGGCAATCCAGATCCAGCTCGTCAATCCCGTCCAGATACAGCGTTCCGGCACTTTCCGGTGGCTCGCCAGTCCATTTTCCGGCCAGCGACGTCTTAACTTGCGCCAGCAACTCGCCCGGCGCCAGCACCGTACAATTCAACTTAACCAGCGGCAGCGCCCGCACCGCCGAAAGCTGATGTATCAGACGCGCATAGACGTCTTTGCCCGTCCCGCTCTCCCCCTGCAACAGAACCGGGATATCAGTCCGAGAAATCTCCCCTACGATGTCGTTGACGAGCAAAATAGCTTCCGAGCGGCCGTACACAAACCCGGACCCTGTCTGGATGTCGAACCCGTGATTTACACCAGTAGCCATGTTTTCTCGGCAATGTTTCTGCAAGTGCCTAGCCAAGCAGACTAGAAGCTATCCGCATCCCAGCGCGACTAAGTCGCCCCTAATCATAGGTTTAGCGCACGGCCTGTGGTTTGAAACTCTTTAGATGCCAACAATTTGCCCCTTAGGGATTCCACCATGTGGCAAAATTTTATCCCTTTTCGGCGTGAGCGAGCCCAACATAGTTTATTACGAGCGGTTCGGGAGAACTACACTACTCTTCTCCCACAGAGAAATAGCTGCAATCCGGGTGTATAAAGGCCAGGGCACTTACGCTAGCTTCAGGGTCCATCATGAATCCCTCGGTCAACTCCACGTTGATCTCCTCTGGTTTCAGCAACTTCCACAGCCCTGTCTGATCTTCTAAGTCCGGACACGCCGGATATCCGAAGCTGTAGCGTTTCCCCCGATACCGCGATGTAAATCGCTGTGCCATGGTCAGCCCCGGTGGGTCCGGAAATCCCCAGTCTTCCCGTATCCTCCGGTGCAGCCACTCCGCACACGCCTCGGCCGTCTCGATTGCCAGCGACTGCAATCCGTGCGACCGAAAATAGTATCCCGCGTTCTTTGCCGCCTCAGACCGTTCCCGCACTCCTTCGCCTGCGCTCACGACGAACAAGGCAACGTGGTCGCGTTTTCCGCTTTGCGCAGGCAGAACGTAGTCGCTCAGGCAAAGCCGATCAGCGATCTTTTGCCGCTTTAATTTCCACGTGTGTGCAGGTGAACTCTCGCCAGGAGCGAATACGTGCAACTGCTCTGCTTCGGCTTCGGCCTCGAAAAACTGCCAAACCGCCCGCACCTTCATGAACTTCGCCGCTTCTTCTTTCACCTCTTTCATGGCCGCGAAGAGTTCCACCGCTTTCGGCTCCCTCGCCGCAAGCTGCTGCTCAAAATTTCCTCGATAGCCAAGGTGCCGTCCAAACAGCATGAACGGATTGATGTAACTCCACAATTCGTGCAAATCCGGCACCAGCCGCACTTTGCGGTCCAGATAGCCGACCGCCTGAATCGGTAAATCTGCGCGTACCTTCGGCGAACGCGTTACCCCCGGCAGCTCTTTCACCGTCACTGTGGTCGTTACGCTGACCCCGCTGGTTACTTCGCCATGCGCGCGCAGCACCGTCTCACGCGTCGCCGGATCCATCAACTCATTCATCAACCGCAAGCCGGTCATGGCGTCTTTTGCGTAGCAAACCGCGTTTCCATAACTCGGCGCGATTTTCGTCTGCGTGAATTTTCCAGACAGCGCCGCTCCACCCACCAGCAGCGGAATCGAAATCCCCGCATCCTTCAAATCATTTGCGGTAATCACCATCTGCTGCGCGCTTTTTACCAGCAATCCAGATAGTCCGATCGCGTCCGGATGATGTTGCTGATATGCCTTGATCAATTCTTCCGGGGGCACCTTGATTCCCAGATTCACCACGTCGTATCCATTGTTCTTCAAAATAATCTCAACCAGATTTTTTCCGATGTCGTGCACATCGCCTTTCACTGTCGCCAGCACGATTCGCCCGCGCTTCGCCGTGTCCGCCTTTTCCATGAACTGTTCCAGGTGATTCACCGAAGCTTTCATCGCTTCGGCGGACTGCAGCACTTCCGCCACAATCAACTCGTTGGCGTTAAAAAGTCGGCCAACTTCTGACATTCCCGCCATCAGTGGCCCGTTAATGATGTCCAGCGGGGCAGCACCCTCTGCGCGTTTTTTTTCCAGGTCCTCGATCAACCCGTCTCGCGTGCCCTCGATAATGTAGTTCGCGAGTCTTTGATCCAGCGGTATGTCCTGCGCTCGCAGCTTCTCTTTTTTCTTCGTCGTCCGGAAACGCTCGGTGATCGCCGCAATATGAAATTGGTTGATCGCCGCGCGTTGCTCCTTGTTCTGTTCGCGCCAATCCGCCGGAGCGTTCTTCAACAACGCGGCGCGCGGATTGGCGGCATCCACCTTTGGCGGATGCTGAAACAGCAGATTCTCCGCCAACTCCCGCTCATGCTCCGGAATCGATGCGAACCGTTCCAGCTTTTCCGTATTCACAATCGCCAAATCCAGCCCGGCCTTCGTGCAGTAATACAGAAAAACCGAATTCACCACTTCCCGCGCACCCGCCGGCAATCCAAACGACACATTCGAAATTCCCAGAATCGTCCGCACATCCGGCAACGCCTGCTTGATGATTCGAATCCCCTCGACCGTCTCCACCGCGCCGCCAATGTAGTTTTCATCACCCGTGGCGCAGGGAAACACCAGCGGGTCAAAAATAATATCTTCCGGCGGCAGCTTGTACTTCGTGGTCAGCAGTTCGTAAGAACGTCGCGCAATCGCCAGTTTCCTTTCCCGTGTAAACGCCTGCGCCTGCTGCGCATCCTCATCAATGCATCCCACCACCACTGCCGCGCCGTAATCATGCGCGATCGGCACCACCTTCTCGAATTTCTCCTCGCCATCTTCCAGATTGATCGAATTGATGATCGCTTTCCCCTGGCAATACGTCAGCGCCTGCTCTACCGCCGTGGGGTCGGTAGTGTCCACCATCACCGGCGCTTTCACTTTTCGAATCAGCTTTTCGTAAAACGGCGGAATGTCTTTTTTCTCATCGCGGTCCGTGCTTTGCAGGCACACATCGACGATGTGCGCGCCGCCTTTCACCTGCCGCCGTGCAATTTCGCTGGCTTCTTCCCATTTTTCTTCGGCCACTAAGTTCTTGAACAGCCGCGACCCGATGACATTCGTCCGCTCACCCACCAGCAGCGGCCGCGTACTGTCGTCCGCCTCCACCGTTTCGATCCCGGAATAAACCGCCCGGTGCGCCTCCTGCGGCAATGCCCGCGGTTTTTTCCCCTCCACCATCTGCGCCATCGCCGCGATATGCTTCTCGGTCGTTCCGCAGCATCCGCCCACCAGGTTCAGCCAGCCGTGGTCCACAAATTTTTCCAGCTGTGCCGCCAGCGAGGTCGGCGTCTCCAGATATTTCCCCTCTTCGTCCGGCAATCCGGCGTTCGGATAACAGGAAACAAACTCTCCCGTTGACGCACTCAGCGTTCGGATGTGGTCGGTCATGAACTCCGGCCCCGTGGCACAGTTCATCCCAAACGCCAGCGGCTTCGCATGCCGCAGCGACGCCCACATCGCTTCCACTGTTTGCCCGGCCAGCATCGTCCCCATCGGCTCGATCGTCACCGATACAATTACCGGCACTTCGCTGCCAATCTCTTTCGAAAGCCTTTCAATCGCCAGCAGCGCAGCCTTAATATTCCGCGTATCCTGGCAAGTCTCCACCAGCAGCAAATCCGCGCCGCCCTGCACCAGTCCCTTCGCCTGCACGTAGTAATTTTCCCGCAGCCCTTCAAACGTAACTCCACCGGTAACCGTGATCGCCTTGGTCGTCGGCCCCATCGACCCAGCCACAAACCTCGGTTTCGCCACCGTGTGAAACTCGTCCGCCGCGGCGCGCGCCAGTTCCGCCGCCTTCTTGTTTAGCTCCTGCGCTTCCGCCTGCAATCCGTATTCAGCCAGCACCAGCCCCGTCCCGCCAAAGCTGTTCGTCTCCACAATGTCTGCGCCAGCCGCAAAGTACGCGCGGTGTATACCCAGCACCACGTCCGGCCGCGTTCGAACCAGCACTTCGTTGCAGCCCTCTAGCGCAGCGCCGCCGAAATCCGCAGCCGTCAGATCGCGCTGCTGCAGCATCGTCCCCATCGCGCCATCCAGCACGAGGACACGTTGTCCCATCAGCTCCCGTAAATTCTTTCCTATTTCTTTGAAGTTTCGCATCCGAAGAAAGAAGGTAATGGCTCCTTGAGGCTCCGCCAGCCGGTCCATCCCCCTCAGGGTAACGGCCAACTGCGAACACCCCCTATTTTACGCAGCTTTTGCTCTGGAATCGAATTACATTCGAGCCGGCTCGCTACCAATCATCATTCCGAGCCTGTCTGCCGCAAGCAGGCGAAGCGAGGACCGTCGCCTCTCCGAGCGTTTTTGCGCCAGGAGAATCCCTCTTCCTGTGAAGCATTCACCCGGGCCCGCAACCGCCTGTGGAAGTCATCCAATTTGTCAGTATCAATTCGTGAACAACTCGTTCCAACCCTCTTGCCCGTTCGGCCAGTTTTCACTACCCTGACAACGGTGGCTACTAAGCGCTCTAATTCACCCAAGCTTTCCATCTGCCTCCTCTCGCCGCATCCTCTGGTGCTGAGCGAGTTCGAACGCATTCTTTCCAAGCCCGATTTCAAAGTCATCAGCAAGCAGCTAGAATCCACTCTCGCTCCCGACCTGCGCTCTTTCGAACCGCCCAAAGCTCAGGTCTATGTCATTGACGCGCACGCCGCCCGTCAGGCCACCGGCGCCCTTCTCTCCAATATTCTCGAACGCCATCCCGACGCCCGCCTCATCGTCGTCGGCGAAGCCCATCAGGATGCCAACAGCTTTTCTTTGCTTCGTCTCGGCGTAAAAGGCATCCTCACTTACACCGAAGCCCGCGATCAGCTCATCCGCGCGCTGCCCCTTGTCGCTACCGGCGGTTTCTGGGTTCCACGCACCGTCCTCTCAGGTTTCGTGGACTCCATTCTTTCCGGCCAGAGCCGCCGCCTCAAATCCGATTCCGTCGCCAATCTCAGCCGCCGCGAACAGGAAGTCCTCGATTCGCTCCTGGAAAATCTCTCCAACAAAGAAATCGCCAGCAAACTGAACATCGCCGAGCGCACCGTAAAATTCCACGTTTCCAATCTCCTTAACAAATTTGGCGTACGACGCCGCGCCGACCTCATCCTCCTCACCTTCCAACGCCGCATGGCTCCCGAAGCGTAACCCTGGCCTTTCTTCATGACGGCCGCCTTAAGGTGGCCATCTTGCTTTTGTAGCGGCGGCTTTATGCCGCTGCCTTTTGTTGCGGCTGATCCCCAATTCCTTCCTGCTTTACTCGCCTTCCACTCCACCGTTACACTTTCTCCTCAACAGCTATGGCCTATCCACGCCACAACCCTCTCGCTCTCGTCGATCCCAAACTCTCCGTTGTCATCCCCGTTTACAACGAACGCGCCACCATCGACGAAATCCTTCGCCGCGTAGTCGAAACCGAGCCTCGCAAAGAAATCATTCTCGTCGACGATTGTTCCACCGACGGCACCCGACAGATCCTCGAGAAAATGCTGCAACTCCAAAACGCCGGCGAATCCTCTGCGCCCGCCATGGATGGCGCGGACAGCATTCCTCTCCGCGATCTTCGCATTTTTTTTCAAACTAAGAATCAGGGCAAAGGCGCAGCCCTCCGTCGCGGCTTCGCCGAAGTCACCGGCGACATCATTCTCGTCCAGGATGCCGACCTCGAATACGATCCACGCGACTACGGCAAACTACTCGAACCCATCCTTGACGGCCGCGCCGATGTAGTCTTCGGCTCTCGTTTTCTCGGCGGCCCGCAGCGCGTCCACTATTTCTGGCACTACGTGGCCAACAAATCGCTCACCCTGCTCTCCGATATCTTCACCAACCTCAAACTCACCGACATGGAAACTTGCTACAAAGTCTTCCGCCGAGAAGTCCTGCAGGGCATCCAGCTGAAATCCGATCGCTTCGGCTTCGAACCGGAAATCACCGCCAAAGTCGCGAAAGGGAAATGGCGCATCTACGAAGTTCCCATCTCCTACGCCGGCCGCACCTACGAAGAAGGCAAAAAAATCACCTGGAAAGACGGCCTGCAGGCCCTCTGGTGCATCATCCGCTACCGCTTCCCCGACTAGCCGCGATCTCCTTGGTCTGTTTCTCGATTTTGTAGCGGCGACCTTCAGCATCGCCATCTTTCTTCGTGTAGCAGCGGCTTTGCCGCAGCTCTTTCTGTAGCGCGCTTTGCTAGCATCTTCTTCGTCCGCCACTCTTTGCTATCCTAATGACGTATGCTCACCTTCCACATCGAACAGTTCGGCTGCCGCGCCACCCAGGCCGACGGTGCCGCCATAGAACGGCAACTCCTCGACCGCGGTTGCACCCTTGCAAATTCCGCAAACGCCGCCGACGTCGTCGTCCTAAACACCTGCACCGTGACCGCCGCCGCAGACGCTCAGGCGCGCGACGCCATCCGCAAACTCCACGCCACAAATCCCGCCATCCGCATCATCGTCACCGGCTGCTACGCGCAACGCGCCCCAGAAGAACTAGCTGCCCTCCCCGGCGTCTCCTATGTAGTAGGCAACTCCCACAAACCCCAAATCCCCGATCTTCTCTCCTCTTTCGCTCTTTGCAACCCCTTACCACATGCTTTCGTTTCGACTGACGATCTGCTCCGTTCGCGCCAACTTTCTTTCGTAGCGGCGCAGGATGCTGCGCCCGATTCAGCAACCAATCCGGATACTGCCTACGCACCGCGCAAACGGGCACGAATCCTGATCGGCGACATCCTCGATCAACACGACATCCTCGTCGCCCCAGTCCTCGGCGGGGAAAACAATCACACTCGCCCCACGCTGAAAATCCAGGACGGCTGCAACAACCGCTGCGCCTTCTGCGTTATCCCCTTCGTCCGCGGCAAAAGCCGCAGCCTTCCTCCTGAAAAGATCCTCGACGAAATCCGCCAGCTTTCAGAGTCCGGCCACAAGGAAATCGTCCTCAGCGGCATCAATCTCGGCGCCTGGGGACGTGACCTTTCCCCGCGCCACCATTTTCCAGATCTCCTCCGCAAGATCCTGGACCAAACGTCGGTCGCACGCCTCCGCCTCAGCTCCATCGAGCCGCTAGACATCACCCGCGATGTGGTCGCACTCTTTGCATCTTCGCCGCGTCTCGCCGATCATTTCCACATGCCGCTGCAGTCGGCCTCCGATAAAATCCTGGCCGCCATGCATCGCTGGTATCGCTCCGAGCATTACGCCCGCCGCATCGAATTCATCCGTGAACAACTCCCGCATGCAGCTATCGGCGCCGATGTCATGGCCGGCTTTCCCGGCGAAACCGAAGGCGACCATGCCGCCACCATGAATTTCATCGAATCGCGTCCCTTCAGCTATCTCCATGTTTTCTCTTACTCCGTCCGCCCCGGCACTCGCGCCGCGGCTCTGCACAATCACGTTGCGCCCGCCACCATCAAACGCCGCGCCCGCGAACTCCGCGCCCTCAGCGAAGAGAAGTCCGCTTCATTCCATCGCCTGCAATCCGGCCGCACTCTTTCGCTTCTCACCCTCCGCCATTCCGATTCCACCGGCTCAAGCGAATGGATCCCCGCTCTCTCTTCCAATTTTCTCAAGCTCCGCCTTGCAGGTTCCTGGCAACCGAACCAATTCGTGGATGCGGTATGCTCTGGCAGCCCGCAATACATTTGCGCCCCGTGCGTGCAAGAATGCGGAGAGCTTGGTCGTCCTCAACCGGTCGAGTTTAGTCATCGTCAACCCCTCGAGGCTTTTCATTGCGAACCGCTAAAGCTTGGTCATCCTGAACCTATCCGACAAGGATAGGTTCAGGATCTCAACCTATGAATCACTACCCAATCCGCACTCGAAGGAACTCCTAACAGTGAACATTCTCGGCATCGCCACTCCAGGTCCCGGCGCATCCGTCGCCCTCTTCGATAGCCACAATATCCTCGCCGCCATCGAGGAAGAAAAAATCAGCCGCACCAACGACCCGCAGGCCCTTCCGCATCTTGCGCTCGCCAGCGTGCTCGCTTCGTCCGGCCTTCGCTTCTCCGATATCGGCGCAATTGCTCTCGCTGACCGCGGCTCGGTGTCCAAACGGACCCGCCGCAAAAATTCTGATCGCGAATCCGCGCTGGCCCACCTTCGCCAGCTTCTTGCCGGTCGCCGCTTTTCCCGTTTCGATCATCATCTCTGTCACGCTGCCGGCGCTTTCTACACTTCCGATTTTTCCCGTTCCCTGATCCTTACCCTCGATCACGGAGCCAGCGGCAACTCCGGACTCGTCGCACTAGGCGAAGATGACCACATTAAATCGCTTCATGCGCTCTCCTTTCCGAACTCGCTCGGCTGGTTCTATTCCCGTGTCACGCAGCTTGTCGGCCTCCGCCCGCATCGCGATGAGCACAAACTGCAATGGCTCAGTAAGGATGGTCAACCTGGCTATCTCGAATCGTTTAGAAAACTCTTCGTATGGAATGCAAAAGGCTTGCCGGTGTTGGATCGCAAGTATTTCTCTGCGGGTTCTGACGGCACAGGCGTTTTTTCCCCGCGCCTCTACCGGGAACTTGGCTTGTCCCGATCCGCGACTCCCACCGACCGCACGGTTCACGCCGCGCTTGCCCGCAGCGCGCAAGATGTTCTGGAAGAGATGATTCTCCAGCTGGCCGAACACTTCCGCGAAGCGACAGGCGCCGATTCGCTCTGCCTCGCGGGAGGCGTTTTTCAGAATGTCTTGCTGGTCCGTGCGCTCGAGCAGCGCAGCAGTTTCCGCAATGTCTACGTCCAGCCGGTTGCAGGTAACGCAGGCACTTCGCTCGGCGCGGCATTCCTGGCGCGCAAGAAAGCCTCTGGCCGCTCCGGACGCGCCCCGCTTGCATCGCTCGGGCTTGGCCCTGAGCCCACTTCACAGGAAATCAAAGCCGTCCTGGACAACTGCAAAATCGTCTACAAATACCCATCCGGTGAAGACCAGTTGATCGAAGAAACTGTCCATCTCCTCGACCGTGGCAAAATCGTCGCCTGGTGCCAGGGTCGCAGCGAATTCGGCCATCGCGCTCTCGGCAATCGCAGCCTGCTGGCCTCGCCCTTCAATGAATACGTGCTCGACAACGTCAACCAGTTCATCAAGCACCGCGAAGAGTTTCATCCCTTTGCGCTTTCCGTTCCCGCCGAACGTGCTCACGAATTTTTCGATTGCGGCCCCAACTGCCGCTTCATGGCCTCGCTGGGCGATCTGAAAAATCCCATCGCCGGACTCGAACGCTTCGCTTTCAACGGCGCTGCTGTACGCGTCCACACCGTAGAAAAACAGTCCAATCCGTTATTCTGGAAATTGCTCCACAAATTCGGCGAATCCGCCCCCGCCCCCATTCTCGTCAACACTTCCTTCAATCTCTTCGGCGAGCCGCTAGTCACCGATCCCCGCTCCGCCGTCCGCAGCTTCTACTGCGCAGGCGTGGACGCATTGGCCGTCGGCCCCTTCCTGGTTGTGAAGTAAAGACGGCAGGACCAATTTTCGCAACTTTCCGTGAAGTGGTTTTTGATGTTGCTAGTGCCGGGCTTCATCCCGGTTTTCGCAGTGCCGCAGCCAGGCTGCCGTTTTTCCGTTCTCTGCGCTTGCTCAGCGCCCTCTGTGCCTCGGCGTTATCTTTTCTCTTTCTTCTTCTTTAGCTTTCAAAAATCACCTGCGCCATAGCCTGTTTCGGAGTATGCGTAATGCTGATCGCAATGTTCTTCACGCCCAATCGATCCGCTATTTTCCGGGCCTCGCCCTTCAGCTCCAAGGTCGGCCGCCCTCCGCGAAACCGCAACACTTCAATATCAACCCACCGCACACCGCGGCTCCAGCCTGTCCCCAACGCTTTCATCGCCGCTTCTTTTACTGCGAACCGTCCCGCGTACCTCTCGTACTTATCCTTGAACTGCTCGCAGTACGCCCGCTCTTTCTGCGTAAAAATTCTTTTCAAGAAGCGTTCACCTTGCCGCTCCATCGCGCCCTGTACCCGTTCCACTTCCTCCACATCAATACCCATTCCAATGATCATTCAGCTCCTTGCCTGCGGGAAAGATCAGCCTTCGTATCTTTCCGGGCCGATCGCGCGCCGCAATACCAAGACCGCTTTGCGATTATACTGAGACGATGCCGACCGCAGCCAAAAGTTCCCGTCTACGTCGTCTTCCCGGCAAGCCGGCTCCGCGTCTCCCGCCACGTCCCGCAATAGCTGCCCCCTGGTCGCTCAGAGCCGTGCAAGGCACGCAAATACTCGAACTCGCTCCACTCAAAAAATTCCCGTGGCTGGTCCACGGTTTCAGCACCAGAGCGGGCGGAGCCAGCATACTCAATTCCGGCGAGCAGGTTCTCAATCTCGGATTCACCGACTGGGACCAACGTGAAAATGTCCTGAAAAATCGCAAGGCCTTCCAGGTCGCCATCGGCGCAACCGGTTCACCCCTTGTTCTGTTGCAACAGTTTCATTCAGCAATCGCACTTTTCCTAGCCGCTCCGCCAATGGAACCACGCAAAGGCGATGCATCGTTCACGAATTCGCGTGGCATGCTCCTCGGCGTCCAAACCGCCGATTGCGTTCCCATTTTGTTGGTCGATCCAAAGAAGCGCGCTGTTGCCGCCATTCACGCTGGCTGGCGCGGCACTCTTGCTCGCATTGCAGAAAAAACCGTCGGTGAAATGCGCAAGCACTTCGGTTCAAACCCCGCCCACATTCTCGCCGCGCTCGGCCCTGCCATCGGCCGCTGTTGCTACGAAGTAGGCACCGAACTGGTCAGCGAATTCACCTCGCAATTCGCCGACGCTGCAGAATACTTCGACGAACTTCGCACCGGAGAAGAGCCCAACCCTCTGCAATGGCTTAACATGATGCCGCCCGGCCATCAGCCACTGCCCAAAAACGTTCGCCTGGATTTGCGCAAAGCCAATCGCTCGCAACTCCTGGCCGCCGGCCTGCGCGACGCCAACATCTTCGTCAGCAATCTCTGCACCGCCTGCCACACCGGCCTTTTCTTCAGCTATCGCCAAGCAGGAGCAAAGTCTGGCCGCCTGTTCTCTGTGGTCGGTTTGCGACAGGCTGAATTGAGTTCGAGCTGACGTGTGCACGGATCTCGTGTACTCGTGAAGAACGTTGCCTTCAGCGCTGACGAACACCTTATCGAGCGAGCCCGCGAAGTCGCGAAAGCTGAGCACAAAACTCTGAATGTCGCGTTTCGGGAGTGGCTGGCAGCCTATGCCGCGCGCAAGGGCAATGTTCAGCAATATCGCGCCCTGATGGAGCGTCTCAAGCATATTGACTCCGGGGGGCAGATACAATCGCGAAGAGATGAATGAACGATAGGTTCTTTCTCGACACAAATATTTTTGTGTATTCGCTGTCCGCAAATCCCAGCGGCAAGCGAGATCGCGCCGTGGAGCTGGTAGACCATGCCATCGGCTCAGGAAAAGGAGTGGTCAGTTATCAGGTAGTTCAGGAATTTCTTAGCGTCGCTTTCCGCCGCTTCACTCCCAAGATGACTTTCGCTGAAGCCGAGCAATATCTTGCGACAACCTTCGGTCTGCTGCTGGTGGTGCATTCTTCTTATTCGTTGTACATGGAAGCATTGACTCTGAGCCGGCGGTATTCGCTTTCCTGGTACGACTCCCTGATTGTGGCCTCGGCGAGTGAAAGCCAATGCGGGATCCTGTATAGCGAAGATCTTCAGGATGGGCGATCTTTCGGCAGCCTGAGAGTGCGGAATCCGTTTGCCGGCTTCCAGCAGGCTGCTTCATCGAGGATCTCGTTAGGTACAGAAGCCCGAAGAAAGGGTCGCGCCTGATTCTAGGCGATAACCGGCAGTGGAGTGTCACGGACCTCGTTCAAGGCCAATTGCCCGCAAGCCGCCATCACATCGCGGCCCCGCGAATAGCGGGTAAACGCCGGAATGCCTTGCTCCAACAAAATTTTGTGGAACCGTTCAATGCTATCCTCGCGCGGCTCTTTGTAGGGCAGGGAACCGGGATTCCACGGAATCAGATTCACTTTCACGCGCCCAAGGTCCGCCATCAACCGCGCCACGCGCTTCGCATCCTCCGCAGTATCGTTCACACCGCCCAGCAAAACATATTCAAACGTAATGTACTCGCGCGCTCCGCGCGGAAAATCCCTGCACACCGCGAGCAATTTGCTCAAAGGATATTTCTTGTTGATCGGCATCAACACATCGCGCTGCGCATCACTCGAAGCATTCAGGGAAATCGCCAGCTTCGGCCGCCGCGTTTCCTTTGCCAGCCGCTCGATCCCCGGCACAATGCCGCTGGTCGAAAGTGTCACATGCTTCGGCGCCAGCCCGATGCCCGATTGGTCGAGCAATACCGCCATGGCCGCCATCACCTGGTCATAGTTCAGCAGCGGTTCGCCTTGCCCCATCAACACCACGTTCGTCTGCGGCGTCAGCGTTTCCTTGTGCTCCTCCAACGGCAGAAGAACCTGCGCCAGAATTTCTCCAGCAGTTAAATTGCGAATTAACCCCAGCTGCGCCGTCATGCAAAACTGGCAATCCACCGCGCACCCAGCCTGCGTGGAAATGCAAATCGTCTGCCGCGCCTCACTCGGCATAAACACCGCTTCCACCGAAGCGCTTCTCTTTATCTTTTTCTTCTCTGCGTCCTCTGTGTTAAAAGCCTTTTCTTCGCCCAGCCCCAGCAAGTACCGCACCGAGCCATCCGTTGACCTATAACGTTGCCGCACCGTCGGCAACGTCACCGTAGTTTCCGCCGCCAGCTTCTCGCGGAAACCAGCAGGAAGATTCGTCACCCGCGACAAATCAAAAATCCGCTCAGCATATAACGCGCGATACAACTGATCGCCGCGATAGCCAGGCTCTCCCATCGCAACGCACAGCGCTCGCAACTCCTCCCGTGATTTTCCCAGTAATTCCATGCCCTCGTCTTTCCCAACCGCTGCTCCAGATTATCGCACTTAGCGTTATACTTTCCTCTCGGAGGCCATTTCATGTCCGAACAACTCGCCATCGAACAACTGGTCATCGCCGACTGGGTCAAAAATCTCGCGGCAATACCCGACCGCAACTTCACGCTCGAAATTGTTCAGGATTACATCCTCCACCACGCCATCCGTCAAGAGTCGCTCGAAAAATATCTCTTCTTCTCCAAAGGCAGCTACACCCGCAACCTCATTTTCAAGAACGACGTGTTCGAGTGCATGGCCATCTGCTGGGAGGTCGGCCAATTCAGCCGCATCCACAATCATCGCGACCAGAATTGTTGGATGTCGGCCCCGATCGGCCGCCTAAAAGTGCAAAATTTCCGCGTGGAACACCACGACGCCGCGCAGAACACGTGCGACCTCATTGCCACCGACACTTACGAAATGGATGCAGCTCACCCCGCCTACGTCAATCCGCTCGAACCTGTGCACCAGGTTTTGAATCTCCCCGAATACAGCCAGCGCGCCGTCAGCATCCACGTTTACTCCAAGCCCTTCGACATGTGCGAAGTGTATTACCGCGACCAAGGCACCTACGCCGACGTTCCGCTCCACTACACCAGCGAATACGGCAAGCTGCATCCCGACGAAAAACTGCTGTAGCGCGAGCAGTGCCGGTTTCAGCGTTTGCCCGATCCGCTACTCGGCGCTCGCCACTGCCTCCCTCGGTGTGTCACAATCTCTGTATGGTTGCCGAACAGCGCGATATCCAGCGGCACGCTTTGCCCAACGGTCTCATCGTCGTGACCGAAACCATGCGTCACGTCCGTTCCGTCTCCATTGGCGTCTGGATTCGCAATGGCTCCCGCCGCGAAGCCACGAACCAGAACGGGCTGGCTCATTTCATGGAGCACATGGTCTTTAAAGGCACGGAGCGGCGCTCTGCCGAATCCATCGCCCGCGAAATGGATTCTATCGGCGGCATGCTCGACGCCTTTACCTCCAAAGAGCAGATTTGCTTCAACGCCAAAGTTCTCGACGACCACCTCCCGATCGCTTTCGACATTATTTCCGACCTTTGCCTGCGCCCCCTATTTGATTCCGACGATGTGGCAAAAGAGCGCCAGGTAGTCCTGGAAGAGATCAAGATGGATCTCGACAATCCGGAATCGCTGCTGCACGAGATTTTCACGCGCGGCTTCTGGCCTGAACATCCTCTCGGCCGCCCGATTCTCGGCACTCCCGACACCGTGCGCCAATTTTCGCGTGAAGCGCTGCAGACCCGCTTCCGCGAATGGTTTGCGCCCAATCACTTGCTGGTCACCGCCGCCGGAAACGTGCCCCACGAAAAAGTTCTCGAACTCGTGCAGTGCGAATTCGGCCACCTCACGCCCACGCACGGCCTCGATCAGCATGAACCGCCGAAAACTGACGCGCCCATCCACGTGGAGCGCAAAAAAGATCTCGAGCAGGTCCATCTCTGCCTCGGCGTACCCTCGCTTCCGATCGCCCATGAACGCCGTTTCGGCATCGCAGTGCTCAATAATCTTCTTGGCGGCGGCATGTCCTCGCGCCTTTTTCAGAACATCCGCGAAAAACGCGGCCTGGCCTACGCCGTCTTCAGTGAAATTACGCCGTACTCCGATGCGGGAATGTTCACCGTGTATGCCGGCACGGCAAAAGAAACCGTTGGCGAAGTACTTGACCTCACCCTGGCCGAATTCCGCTCCATGAAGGAATCGCTGGTCAGCGACGAAGAACTCCTCCGCGCAAAGAATCACCTCAAGGGCTCGTTGATGCTTTCGCTCGAGTCAACCAGTTCCCGCATGTCCAATCTCGCGCGCCAGGAACTGTATTTTGGCCGCTTCTATTCGCTCGACGAAATTCTTGCCTCCATCGAAGCCGTCACTCGCGAAGAGGTGCAAACTCTGGCCCAGGAATTTTTCCGTACTGAGATAATCTCCGCGACCGTGTTGGGCCCTGTCAACGGCTTCTCTCTCGAACGCTCCCGCCTCGCCTGTTGATCTCGCTATAGGTAACCTTTTCCTGCCGGGTGTGTTCCCATTGGCACAAATCCGCTTTTCCCGGTGTCGAAACTAGCCAGGAGATTGCGAATGTCCAGCCATGGTTTGGTATTGAATGTTCTGGTCTTTTTTGCTCCGTCCTTTTTATGTGCTCAGTCGCGGCCCTCAAGTCCCGAGCAACGAACAATCGAAATCAGCGCGACGGAAAAAGTCCGTGTCACTGCGGAGGCCGCAACCATCAAAATCGGTTTTCAAAATCAGGCCGTTACCAAAGATGCTACCTATGCCGAGAATGCTCGTGCGACCAACAAGATTTTGCAGGCACTGCTGGATGCCGGAGTGCCTAAGGAGGCTGTGGCGACGGAAAGGCTCAATCTAGGACCGGACCAACAGCGCTACGGAACCAGTGCCAGTCAATCCACCAGGTTCACAGCAAGTCAGCAATGGGAGATCCATTCCAAAGCGGCTGAAGCGCAAAAAATTGTAGACCTAGCGGTGGCCGCGGGTGCAAATCAAATTGAGCAGGTTGATTGGTCGGTTGCCGACGACAAACAGTTGGAGGCTAAAGCGTACGGCGCGGCCTTGAAGCGCGCCAAAGAACTTGCTGAACAAACCGCGGCGCAATCCGGATTGAAGCTGGCAGAAATCGTTTCAATAGTGAATTCGTCAGGCCCACTGGCTCGATTTGCGCGTTCCGATGGCGGCGGAGGCGAGTTGATGTACGCTATGGCCGTTGCCGCACCAAAAATTGCGATGCTCAAACTCCAGCCTGGAATAGTCGAACGAGAAGCGTCTGTCACCGTCGTCTACTCCCTTGCCCCCTAATCCTACGCTCTGACTTGACCAAGAAGAGGCCTTTGCTTGAACGCGGCTGGAGAATTCCTCGACCTCGGTCTTGTACGTTGACGAGTCTGCCGCGCTCTGCCATCATCCTAAAAATTTGTTTTGTGGCTGATTGAACCGACTTGGCCGCCGCAAATTTTTGGAGAAACTTCGATCGGCTTGCGCGTTTCCATTCTGGCTTCCGGCAGTTCGGGCAACATCACGTTGCTCGAAACGGAGCGCACCCGCCTCCTCATCGATTGCGGACTCGGCAAACGTGAAACGCTCGCACGCCTCGCTGCCTGCGACATTACTATCGATCAGCTGGACGGAATTCTCATCTCCCACGAGCATTCCGATCACTGCAACGGCCTTCCCCAGATGCTCGGACTCTACAAAGCCCCGCTTTACGTTACCGAACCAACCTTCGACGCGCTAAAACGTGTTCTTCCCGACCGCCTGGAAAAGCGTTTGCGTGGTGTTGAAACCGTGCATGCCGGCCAGCATTTCAGCATCGGCGATATTGACGTTCACGCATTTGCCATTCCACACGATGCCGCTGATCCAGTGGGCTTCACATTTCGCGCCAACGGCATCAAAATGGCCATCGTCACCGACCTCGGCTACATGCCGGAACTGGTCAAAGTGCACCTGCGCGACGCAGATTGCCTGGTTCTCGAATCCAATCACGATCTGGAAATGCTGAAGGTGGGTCCCTATCCCTGGGTAGTGAAGCAGCGCGTGCTTTCCCGCACCGGACATCTTTCCAATCATGCCGTCAGCGAATATCTTGCCGATCCGGAAGGCTTCGACGCGCGCGCCCGCTATCTGGTTCTCGCGCACATCTCGCAGGAAAACAATAATCCCGATGTAGTTAAAATTTCCGCGGAACAAGCTCTCGGTTGCCGCCCCGCCGAATGCGCTTTCGCCGGCGAACTACTCCTCGCCTCCCAACAAGTCCCACTCAAGCCCCTGAATTTGTAGCGGCCGCCTTCCGAGGCGGGCGACTTGATGTCCTACTTCGCCAGCACCCTCGCAAAAAAATCCAGCGCCCGTGGATCATTCGACTGTCCCAGCCAGAACATAGCCTGCTTTCGCACCTCAGGATTTCTGTTGCTCTCGGCCACTTGAATCAATTTCGGCACGCCATCGTCTTTCGGCATCTGGCTAAGCGCAAACACCGCTTTCTTTTTTACTTCAGTGTCCGGATCGTTCTCGATGGCCCCGGTAATCGCGCTCGAGGCTTTCTTGCCTGCTTTCTGCGCCAGCCAGAACAGCGCCTGCCCCCGCACGTGTCCGCTCGCATCCTCATGCGCCATGCGAATCATTTCGTCCACCGCGTTGTTTTCTTTGCTGATGGACAGCGCAAACGTGACCTGCGCCCGCACATCGCTGCTCGAATCTTCCTTTGCCATGCGCTTCAACAATTGCACGCCCGCAGCGCCGCGCGCTTCGCCCGCCCAGAACGCCGCTTCTCTGCGCATGCCTTCCGGCTTGTCCGCTGCGGCAAAACCAGCCATAGCCCGATCCGCGGACGCATCTCCGTGCATCGCAATCGCCGTCAGCGCGCCGCGGCTGAGCCGTTCTCCGCCACGGTCATCCGTTTCCTTGCCGGCCACAAATCGCTCCAGCAGCTTTACGCTGTCGGCAGGCTTAGCTCCGTTCAACCAGGTGATCTGCAATCCGCCTGCATCCAAAACGCAGTCTTCGGAGACCGCGCGGATTTTTCCAATCTTGCGGCCTTCCGCGCGGAACAAAACCACGATGTTGCTCGGGCCTTCCAGCTTCACATCGCCCCTTTGCAGGTTGTAGTTATTTTCGTCGTGCGATCGCTCCAGTTGACATCGACCGCAGCCCCTTGCGCCGCTCCAGTCGCCGCCATAATCGCCGCAGCAAACTTGGCGATCAAGAGCCACCGCTGGTACGGAGTAGCCAAGCCACTGCGCCTTCTCCGCCGCCGCCGCCCAAGCGTCCACTTCTTGTGCCAGTCCCACCTTCACTTCGCGCTCTTCCACTTGCGCATGCGTAGTTTGCGGTTTGCCGCTTGATGGCGCGGACTGCGCGCCAGCGTTCAGGCAAAGGGTCGCGCCCATCAACCAGACGATAACCGCTTCCGCAATCATTCGTTCGAAGCCGGCCTTTGCTCTCATCGTCACTCCTTTTCAAGGCGCGAGGTTTTCGCTTTATCTCTCTCGCCGATCTCAGATCACTCTCTTATTTACTCAACAACTCCATCAAATACTCGTTACCCTCTTTCGAATTCATCAGAGAGAGTTTTTCCACCGCGCGTTTCTTCAACTCCGCATCCTTTTCACTCTTTGCCAGAGCCACCAGCGCTTTCGCGTTTCCACTGATGAAGTAGGCGTTCAAGACTTCTTCTTTTGCGCGCCGATCGGATTCTTTTGCGTAGATGCCCTGTAGGATGTCGCTCTTGCCCATCAGACCCAGGTTACGGATGGCCGCCAGCCGGAGTTCGGGATCCTTATCGCCTTGCGCCGCTTGCACCATCCGGTCGGAATCGCCGGCCAGGAAAAATCCCTGCAGAATCTCGCGCCGGATTTCCGACGATGGTTCTGACTGATACAACTGTTGCAATTCGTTCAGGCCGCCAACCAGGCCCAGGTTGCGGATGGCATCGCGCTTCAGGGTTTCGTCCTTTTCTCCTCTTGCCAGATTTAAAAGTTGCTCGCGATTTCCCGAAATCATATAGCTCTGGATGACCGCGCGTTTCACTCCGCTGTCGCTGCTGTTGGCATAAATCTGCGCCAGCGTGTTGGCCGCGTGGTTGCCGCCAAACATTCCCAGATACTCGACGGCCTTGCGCTGCAGTTCCGGATTACTCTGGCCTTGCGCGATTTTTCCCAGCACCTCGCGCGCTTCCGGCGATCCGTTTTGTGCCAGCACGAAAAGCATCTTCGCTTTATCCTTCGGCGATGCCGTCCCAGCCAGCCGTTTTTCGATCATTTGCACCCCGCGCTGCGGATCGCTGTTCATCAAGCCTTGCAGCGCCAAAGTCTTTAACTCTTCGTCGCTTTGCGATTCTGGATTGACGGGATGTCCAGTGGACTGGCGCACTTCGATTTCGAGGGCTTCCGCATCTCTCTTCCATTTGCTTTGCGCGTAGCGCCGCTTCAACTCGGCGATTGTTGCCAGCGCGGTGTCTTTCTTGCCTTGCCGGTTTTGCGCGTACGCTTTCCAGTACAGGGCTGCATCCGTCTGTGGCCCTCCAAGTTGAGCCAATTCGGCAAACTTTTGCTCCGCCTGTTGAAACTTGTCGTCATCCAACTCTTCGCGCCCGTCATCGTAGAGCTCTTGCATCCGCTCCAGTTTTTCCTGGGCTTGCTCTTTCTTCTCCTGTTCGCGGTCTTTCCGGTCCTGCTCGCGGTCACGCGCATCCTGCTCCGCATCGAGTCGGTCTTGTGGGTTCTGTTGTGCTTTGAAGTGATCGGGCTCCTGCAATGATTCCGCGAAACCGGCTGCATTTTCTCCGGGTACGTTTTCTCCGAGTACTGGTTGCCGTCCATGCGCCCGTGCAGGCGTGGCCAGCAGCCCCGCAATCAATCCTGTGACCATCACTCTTTTCAGTCCGCCTTCAATCCTCATGCTTTGTTCCTCGCTTTCGGTGTCGAATCCTTTTGCGCAGGCGCGGGTTTGCTTCCCGCTGCTCCCGCGCGCAATTCCTGTCGGACCACCCGGACCTTCAACAAAATTCCCTGCGCCGCAATTCGCTTCTGGATCGATTGGAATTGCGCCGGCGTCACTTCCGCCGGACTGTTGGCTACGTCCAGCAGCACTCGCTGCAGTTCATCCAGGGTGTTGGCCATGGCGTTGTCCCCGCCATTCAGCGCGGTCTGGCGGTACAGGCGGTTTTCCTCAACCAGGTCTTCAGCGCGTCGCTGCGCCGCCGATATGTTGATCAGCTTTTTCCCGGCTGCTGCGGGCTGCGCGTTAGAGAGTTCCATCAAAATCATTTCGGATTTGCCCAAATGCTCGCCCACTGCAACCACCAAAACCCGTTCGCGAACTTTGCTCGCATCCAAGATTTCATCAACCGGTTTCTTTGGCCCGGTATATCGCCCCGCAAGAAACGCCACGATCAGCAACGCTGCAACCGCTCCCATGGCCATCAATGGCCGTGGGAAAAAAAATCCGGTCCACCAATTCACGCGCCTCTCCGGCAGACGATTCGCAATCTGCCGCCACACTTTTGTCCCGTATTCTTCGCCCGGATCGGGCACCGGCATCGCATTCAACGCCCGAAACACTTCTTCAATTCGTTCCAGCTCCGCGCGGCACTCGCCACACTCTTGCAAATGCGCCGCAATCGTCTCGCGTCCCTTCATTTCACCTTCTCGGTAAGCAAACAGTTCTTCTTCCGTTGTGTGTTTCATGATTCCGTTCCCACCGCCTTGGCCGCGCCGCGTCCTTCCGCAAACGGTTTCAGCGCCGACCGCAATTTCTGTACCGCCCGGAACACCGTGTTTTTCGCTGCGCTGCTGTTGGATTTCAGTACCACGGCAATTTCTTCGATTCCGCAGCCGTCCCAGTGCCGCATTACAATCGCGGTGCGCTCCGCAGGCGTCAATGTGTCCAAGGCGTCCTTCATTTTCTTCGCCAGTTGCGCGCTGCCGGCCAGCCGCTCTGGCGATGGCGCCGAATCTTTCAACTGGCTCAGCGGGTCGATTTCCGATTCGCCTTCCGCTGCTCGCGAAGGAACTTCCCGCCGCGCGTCCTCATTCTTTTTCTGCCGCAGCCGGTCAATCGCATAGTTCGCGGCGATGCGATACACCCACGTTCCGAAATTTGCATTTCCCGCAAACTGCTGCAATTTCTGGTACCCCCGCAAGAACGCCTCCTGCACCACTTCCTCGGCATCGTGCGAATTTCCTGTCATTCGGTATGCCACGCGATAAACGTAGGCGCTGTGCCGCTCGACCAGCACACGATAGGCTTCACGCTCGCCAGCCAGCGTCCGCTCGACTGCGGCCGCGTCGCTGATGCCGGTTGCCTCAGCCATTTCGCTGCTCTCTCGCATCCTCACGATTAGACAGGTTTTCCCCTTCCCGGTTAGGTCTCCCGACCTTTGCCCGCTCGGGTAGCGGCTAGCCGTCCGGGTTGGTAGCGACCGGTCTTCAGAGCGGTGATTTTTGCTTGTAGCCAAAGCAAAACTTCGCTCCGCCTCTATTTCGCTCCGCCGTGTCGAAATACCGTATCATTACAAAGGACTTACCCCGAACGCACAAAGGGAGCGTACCTTGATTGCACGCTATACCCGCGAAGAAATCGGTCGCGTCTGGAGCGACGCCAACAAATACTCCAAGTGGCTGGAGGTCGAACTAGCGGCCACGGAGACGCTCGCGGAATCCG
>Ga0137359_10000536_pt1 | contig 28586 bp, 21 predicted proteins | sample Mad1_40_16metaG_FD_108281 | JGI IMG/M metagenome (GOLD analysis project Ga0137359, IMG submission 108281) | Vadose zone soil microbial communities from Angelo Coast Range Reserve, California, USA - Mad1_40_16 metaG | ecosystem: Environmental > Terrestrial > Soil > Vadose zone | place: USA... | reverse complement strand
TGGCGGCTCGCATACGTGAACATTGCCGGCTGGCCAGATTGTTCGCGTCGTGGATCGAACAATCTCCCAATTGGGAATTACTCGCGCCATTGCCATTTGCTCTTGTTTGTTTTCGGGCATGTCCTCCGCGCCACGGGGAGACTGGAGACATTCGGGCAAAACGCTTGGATATTCTCAATGAAGCTATCATGCATGGCGTAAACGCCACCGGCAAAGCGTTGCTTTCGCACACGCGTCTGAACGATAAACTTACGTTGCGTCTATCCATCGGCAACATCCGGACGACTGAGAAGCATGTCCGTCAAGTTTGGGAGTTGCTGAACGAACAACTGGAGTTGCTAAAGTAGTATCAACATTAGAATCATTAACATGTGGAGAATGAGATGAGCATGAGCCGTAATGTCGTTCAAATCTTTGTGCTTCTGATAGCTTGCTCCGGTTTTGCCGCGGCCCAGGTTTCTCCGGGTGATGCCAAACATTTTAATAAAGAAGGACTCTCATTTGATTACCTATCAGGATGGTCGCTCGTAGACGGCAGTATTTCAGATGCCCAGCAGTTGACACTCACGCGCGCTGACGCCGACGCCCAGATCAAAATCTTCGTTCATCGCGGTCGAATCACGCCTGAGAAAATGGGCGACGCGCGAATTAAGCTTATCGATACCTATATTGAAGGAACTTCGAAACAGTTTGAGGACATGGGCGGGCGTCCGCAGCGAGTTCCCGATAGCACCGACATCGGGGGTTTGAAGGCTGAGGGACTGAAGATAACGGCATCTCTCGGTGGTGTACCAGGTGCGGCCGGGATCTATTGGGCCTTAATTGGGCAGCGAGTGGTAGTGCTGACCTTCTTTGGACCAGATAAGGAGCTCAAGAAGTTTGCAAGTGCCTGGGATCTTGTACGCAACAGTCTTAAGATCGAAGAAATGAAACCGACGCCCAGGCCGACGCCAACGCCAAAACCAAAATAGATTCCCTCACCATTAACGGATCCAACGTTGGTATGCTTATTACGGTCTGAACCTGCAGCGGTATTCACTCTGTAGTGAGATGTTTATAGCTCGGGAGCAAACACCCCTCCGGCGCCGTTCGGAGGAGCGGAAGGTGTCTAGATTTGTACCGGTCAGCATGAGTTCCGCTCCTCCGAACGGCGCATAGTCCTTGTTATGTTCCAGTCTATAAACATCTGCTACGGAGTGGAGAACTCTGGTGATCCACCGATCCAGCGGCGAAGCGCTCGCTTACCGCGCTTGCCCTTTCCGGCGTACAAGAAGCCCAAGTCAATCCGATTAGTCCTTCTCCTCTGGCTGAGTATTTTGCTATCGGATGCACGAAACAATGAACACTACTAGTGATACCTCTCCTTCGCGCTTTTTTAGGAAAACCAATATGAAGACGACCAGCATTGTTTTAACAACAGTTATCCTCTTGGCGGCGATCGCCGCAGTCTCCGCTCAGCCCCGGCGGCCATTTGCACCCGCTGACATTCTGCGTGTCGCAACTGTCAACGACGTCCAGATATCCCCTAACGGTCAGTGGGTAGTTTATACAGTTTCCACCGTCGACGATGGCAGGAACATCAACACACTCTGGTTAGCTCGAGCTGGTTCTGATTCAATCTTCAACTTGCCCCCGACATCGCAAACGCCGGTACGTAGACCTACACTCTATTCGGATTGGCCGGAGCTTCGGACTGCGTCGATGCCACTCCTTGCAAGCGGCTGGAACGCTTCAACGCCGCGCTGGTCGCCAGACAGCAACTCGCTGGCTTTCCTTTCCAAGCATGATGAGCTTGATGGCCTTTGGACGGTTACTCTAGCGCGCCGTGACCCACACTTTGTCGCCTATATACAATCAACCAACTTCTTCATCACTTACGCCGGAGAATCGTTTTCCTGGGCTCCGGACTCGCGTCGTGTTGCCTACATTTCTGCAACGCCTGAAATACCAGACGGCATTGCATTGTCGAAGATGACCGACGACCCACGAGTTATCGATCGTATTCAATACAAGTCGCGTACTTCGTTGTCTGACAACCGGCGTACCCACGTTTTTATTGTTGACACTGAACGGCCCGAACCGAGGCAACTGACATTTGGCGCCTTTTACGATCACGCGGTCAGTTTTAGTCCGCGCGGCGATGAGATCGTGTTTCTTTCAAATCACGAAGCCGACCCGGATGCGAATAACAATTCAGACATTTTTTCGGTCGATATTGGCGGCCAAGTCCGGCAGATAACACAGACGAAAGGTTGCGAGTATGACCCCGTGTGGTCTCCGGATGGGAAATGGATTGCCTACACTGCTACCAAGCGCGATGTCACTACGATTGATAGCGTCGCGGAAGATACACACGTTTGGGTCATTGCTGCTGCGGGAGGTGGAGGAAGGGAGCTAACGGATGAGCAGGACCGACGAGTTCGCAGCCCACAGTGGTCGCCTGACAGTCGCTCCGTTTATTTTCTCGCCGGAGATCACGGTTACTCCACAGTCTTCCGCGTTGGCTTGGATGGCGGCAGGGCAAGCAGGTTTTCACTCTTTGTTCTGGATGGAGAATTGGGCGGAGTTTTTGATATTCAGGACTCGAGGTTTCGCGTGGGACCTGGATCCATCGTAAGCCTGGCCCAACCGTACCAAATCAGCAGCTTCAGCTTCGGCGCCAGGGCTCAAGCGATTGGTCGGGGCGATACGACTGAGTATTCTGCGCCTCTCGCACTTACTTTGAGTACTGCTTTACGGCCTGCGGAAGTTTGGTCGGGCATCGGCAGCAGTGCGCCTTTGCATCGCTTGAGTGCGCACAACGATGCACTCATTAGAGCGTCACGGCTCGAAGTTCCAGAGGAAATGAATTTCAAGAGTTTCGATGGAACCCAGATCCAGGGCTGGCTCATGAAGCCATTCGGTTTCAGAGACGATCGTAAGTTCCCGTTGATTCTAAGTATTCATGGTGGTCCACACGGAATGTTTGGCTGGGCTTTCAATCCGACATTTCAAGTCTACGCGGCGCGAGGTTATGCGGTTTTATTCTTGAACCCAAGAGGATCGACTGGGTATGGGCAAAGATTCTCAGACGGCACGTTGAATGAATGGGGCGGTGGGGATTACAGAGACTTGATGGCTGGAGTCGACGACGTTCTCCGTCGCTATTCATGGATCGATGGCGACCGCCTGGGGGTTACGGGTGGCAGCTACGGAGGGTTCATGACCAACTGGATCATCACGCAGACACCGCGATTCAGAGCGGCGGTTGCAGTCGCCAGCGTGAGTAATCTGATCAGTTTCTATTCAACCTCCCTTTATCAGGATCTTGTTCATGCCGAGTTTAATGGCTTCCCGTGGGACAACTATGACTTACTTTGGCAGTGGTCACCCCTTCGATACGCCAGACAGGCGCAAACGCCGACAATGTTTATCCATGGAGAACTGGACAACGACGTGCATATCACGCAGGCGGAAGAGATGTACATGGCCTTGAAGCGGCGCGGCGTGGATTCTGTTTTTGTTCGCTATCCACGCGAAGGCCACGGTTTGCGCGAACCGAAGCATCGAGTTGATGCACTTGTGAGAACCGTTGCCTGGTTTGATCGTTATCTGAAGTAGGGTCAGTTCAACTCATGAAAAACGAGAACAAGCGACAGAAGCAGGAGTAGTTCTTAACACAGAATGGATTGCCGCGGTGTTATGAAGGGTAGAAGCCAAATCAAGAAGGATTCCGCATAAACGATTCCTGTCCATGAAATCAAAGACGAGTGGCCTCATATTCGTGTTTCTTTATCTCTCGGTTTTTGCCAGTTCTTTTACTGCTCAGACCGGCAAGCCTAACTCAGTCGTTAACAACGCCGAGGCCGAAAAGTGGCGACAAGACTTGCGTTACATGGCCGAAGAGATGCCCAAGTACCACAAGAATCTCTTCCACGCTGTTACGCGCGAGCAGTTTGCCGCCGCTGTTGGCCGGCTCAGTGAAAAGATCCCGTCCCTCGCCCGGCATCAAATCATCGTCGAGATGGCCCGCATCGTTGCGATGGTTGGTGACGGCCACACCAACATCGCTCCAACCCGCGATCCAAAAATTGGTTTCCGTGTCTTTCCAATAAAACTCTATTTTTTTGCTGACGGTTTATACGTGCGCGCAGCAACGCGCGAACATGCGGATATCGTCGGAACACGCGTCCGTCGCATTGGGAATGTCTCGACGGAGCAGGCGTACCAATCTGTCAGAGAGATCATCGGACGAGATAACGGGATGGATGCAAAGTTTTTCGCCCCCTTCTTGCTGTCGATGCCGGAAGTGCTGCACGCCCTTGGCATGATCAAAGACATGGAGGAATGTAGGTTCGAGGTCGAGAAGGAGGGCCAAACCAAAGCAGTTACTTTGAAGCCTTTCGGCCAAGCACAAATGATGCCTCCGGATACGGATCTGAGTTGGGCGTCGGAGCCAAATTGGATTGACGCACGTGAGACAGCACAGCAACCCACTCCGTTATGGCTCAAAGACAGCCAGAACAAATTCTGGTTTGAGTATCTAACTGGCTCCGGAACGGTTTATGTGCAGTTTAATCAAGTCGGGAATAAAGACAATGAAACAGTGGAAGAATTCTCAAGGCGTCTATTGGCTTTTGTTGACTCTAATCCTGTTAGTCGTCTAGTTCTCGATCTGCGCCTGAATAGGGGCGGCAACGGAGACTTTGCGCGACCGATCCTCCGGGGCATTATTAAGGCCGATAAGATTGATCAGAAAGGCAAACTCTTCACAATCATTGGGCGCAGTACCTGGTCTGCCGCGCAATTTTTGGTCAACGAATTGGAGAGATATACAAACACGATTCTTGTCGGCGAACCCACGGGTGGAAAACCTAATTCCTTCGGCGACTCTCACAAGATCACGTTACCTAACAGCGGTATTACGGTGCGAGTCTCGACACTGTGGTGGCAGCAAGACGAGCGAGACAAGCGACAATGGACCGCGCCCGAGCTTGCTGCTGATCTGACGTTTGAAGATTATCGGGCGAATATCGACCCTGCCCTCAAAATTGCGCTCAACTACGCTGGAGGGAAGACTCTCGGCTTGCTCTTGACTGAAGCGCTCTCCGCGAATGATCCACAGCTAGCAGCCGCGCGTTATAAGGAGTGGCGGACCGCACCAGTAAATAGATACGCAAATGCGGAAGAGCAGGTAAATCGGCTGGGTTATGAATTGATCGGGATGAAGCGTTTGGATCAGGCAATCGAGGCGTTCAAGCTGAATGTCGCGGCCTATCCGCAGTCTGCAAATGCCTATGACAGCCTCGCGGAGGCCTATCTCATTAGCGGGAATCGAGAATTGGCCAAAAAGAATTTCGAGAAGGCCCTGGCGTTAGAGCCACATATGGGTTCTGCCATCGATGGACTGAAGAGTTTAGGCCCGCAATAGATTCTGAACCACGCAGAGACTTCCATTAGCTACACCGCGAAGTGTTGAAACGAACGACGGGAGTGACGATTATAAGGTCGTCACTCCCGTCACATTATCCTTCAGTGTGTGTCAGTGTTTCAGTGTGTGTCAGTTAATTACCCTGATATCCGTCTGCGTAGCCATGCGAGAAAGCTTCGCGGAAGTACTGTCTGTAAATCTCTCGATCGCCAAGACGCGAACTGTAGTCTTTCGTCGCTTTCTGAAAGGCGCTCTCATCTCGGAATTCGTAGCTGCGACCGCGCCGACGATCATCACGTCCCGCCTTTACGCCCTCATTAAATCCAGCGTTTAGGGCTGTTTGGCGAAGGTCAAATGAGCCACCATAGTTGCCATAGCCGTCGTTGTTGCGACCTTGGCGTCTACCATTGTTATCGTATCCTCGGTCGCGGCGTCTTTGCTGGTCCTGATAGTCGCGATCACGCTGCCGTTGATATCGATCGTTATATTGTGCATTCGCCGTCACACTCGATGTGACACCAATGCCAAACAGCAACGAGAATGCGAAAACAGCTCCTGCGATTTTGTTCCCTATGTGTCGTAATTTCATGTGTCAGCCTCCTTCTACCGCAATGCTATCGGCAAGTTACATGCCGCTATGGAAAAGCCGAGACTTCTGGCTATTATGACTCGGATTAATGCATCATTCGCACGAAATGGTGTTGGCATAGACGACATTGGAATAAAAACGAAAATAGAAGTCCTGTGAGGCTAGGGGTCCATTCAGGTTGTGAAGAAAGGTCTCCATCGGATCATCAAAACAATAGGTCGCTGTCTAATTCTGCGGTGTCCAGTTTGCGGCCAATCGTCGATCGTGCGACGCCCGTTTCACATCAAACATCATTGCCATTCCTGCCGGGCACTCTTCAAACGTGAGGAAGGATTCTTTGTCGGAGCTATCCTGATCAATGTAGTTGCGACGGAATTCACAATTCTGCTGGTGTGTTTCTTTTGGATGCTGGTGATCGGTACTGACTATGAAACAGTTCTTCCCGGACTATTCGTCGTAGCCGTCCTGTTTCCAGTAGTTTTTTTTCATCACAGTTGGAGCTTGTGGATAGGCTTCGACTATCTCGTCGAGTCGTTGCCGAGGTACTTAAACTGAAGTGTTTGGTTTCGAGCAAATGAATCCCTTGTGCTGACCGTCCACCTTTGTTTCGCGGTTTGCTGCTGCTTGGGTTATACTCACGTAGCTCGCCCGGCCGGATTTTCGGCGCTAAATGTGCCAATCAAAACCAAGAAGCGCGAAGAAGCAAGGAAGAGATTCGAGCGCTGACAAGGGAGAGCCCGGTTTTTTACGTCGTCTTAGGACGATTGACATTAACTTCAGTTGCAGCCGTTGAATGGCTGAATATGGCCAAAGATTAAGAGGAGCTCAAATCCCAAGCTGCACAGCGAGACCCATTTCAGGTTTAGAGCACATTCAGCCCACAGCAGAAAAATTTGACTGCACCAATAAGCTGAGCGTGCTCCCTGTTGGCAAGTCTGTGCATTTGGCGCGCAGCGGCTAGTCAGGTTTTCTGTTGAAAGTAAGAAATTGCTGTCGTGTTCTGGACGAACCAGGTCCATCCGCGACAAGAATTGCGCGCGGTTTAACGCGCACATTCCCAATAACCCCAAATCCTCCAGCTGAAAATTGGCTTTCACGCCGATTTGATTCCAATCCCATCAGCTCATTTCGTGGCGAGACGCATAGACGTATCGCCAATTACCCGCAGAGTGCGCGCCTCGCCTCGGGCTTGAAGGCCGCGCAGCTCTTTTATTCCAACAATTCTAATGAACAATTTGCCTGGTCATGCGAGGATTTTTGCTGCAGATCAGATTGCAGTCCCGCACGATAGATCGAGAAAATCTGATAAAGAATGATCTGTATCGGCAAAATGTTTGAGGAGACAGAAGCTAGAAAATGGCAAAACAACTAATAGTAAGCGTTAACGGACGCGAAAAGAAAATAGCGATCATTGAAGACGACAAAGTCACGGAGTTTTACATAGAACGAGGAGAGCAACATCAAGGTATCGTCGGCAACATTTACAAGGGACGCGTTATGCGCGTGTTGCCGGGAATGCAATCCGCCTTTGTTGATATCGGCCTCGAACGCGACGCCTTTCTTTATGTGTCAGACTTTTTTGACGAAGAAGAGGAGTTTGAGCGAATCGTCATCGATAAATCCAAGAAGGGAACTCCTGATGCCGAACACGTAGCCGCAGAGCAAGTGGCCCTGGCGAGAATAGAACGTGAGCACAGAATTGAAGCGACGCAGGAGCGAGTTGAGCCACTTCACGAAGAAGAACAAGCAACCGCTGTATCTGCTCAGCCTGATGAAGGTGAGGCCGGACGACGACGCGGCCGTCGAGGCCGGCGTCGCCCACGGTCAGACAGACCGGATGATGGAGCGTCGGCGGCTCCTCCTCCAAGCATAAGATTCGAGATACCTGACACCCCGTTTGTCTCTGGCGATCCGTCAATTAAGCGAATCGTCGATGAAGAAGAGACCGCTGCGGTTAACGGAGAGATGTTCAAAGACGCAAGACTACAGGAGCGGTTATTCGATCAGATTCATGCTGTCGAATTCAATATGGAAGACGACTTCCGGACGGCCGAGGTCGGTTCTGTTCTTCCTTTGAGCGGCCTCGGTGATCCTTCGTTCCAGCGCATTGACGATAGCGATATTTATGGCGATAACGCCGCTCCTGAGATTCAGGAACGGCAACCTCTCGAGGCCCATGTGGGAAGGTTTATAGACGACATCGACGCCGAGATTCAGCGTGGTGCCAGCTTCGAGCGTGTGAGCGACGAGGAAGATAACGAAGAGGACGCCGAATCAACGATTCAGGCAGGTCGTCGCCCGCGCAAAGCGACGTCATCTCGAGACGAGGAAACAGAAAGCACAAGAAAATCGCGCCCCGCTCGCGCCACCTCAGGAACCAGAAGCAGCAGTAAGAAAAAGACCTCAACCAAGAAGAGTCCGGCTAAGAAGCGCGCGAAAACCTCAGTCGCCTCAGCTGAAGAACCAGACCGCGTAGACGCCGCCAGCTATACGGATTCCGACGCACGACTTGTTGAAAGCCCGGTGCGTGGTGAGTTTGCGACAAGGCGCGGTGGTAGAAGACGTCGCCGTCCCAGCAAGAATAAGCCTGCAACAGGAGTGGCTGAGACTGAGGCGCAGCCGGCGTCCGAGGCGCCGGAGGAAGAGGCGGAGCAGACACAAAAGATTGAACTGGCCGTGGAACCCGTCGCCGCCCCGAAACTCCCGAGTGCCGAAACCGGCCCGCGTCCCAGGCCTCGCGATCAGCGCGACCAGCGAGGGTTTCGCGGGCAGTCGCGGCGCGATAGTAGGCAGCAGCCTGCTATAACGGATCTGCTAGATGAAGGACAGGAAATATTGGTGCAAATTGCCAAGGAGCCTATCGCCAAGAAGGGTGCCAGGATTACTTCTCACATTGCGCTGCCAGGCCGGTTCCTCGTGTATATGCCCACGGTAGAACATGTGGGTGTTTCGAGAAAGATCGAGTCAGACAGCGAGCGGCACCGCTTACGAAAGTTGATACAGACAATCCGTGCGGACGAAGATGTGCCGTCCGGCGGATTTATTGTGCGGACCGCAGGAGTTGGCATCAGTGAGAGGGATCTTCGCGAGGATGTGCGTTATCTCGTCCGAACCTGGCTTGATATTCGTGCTGCCGCTGAGAAGGCAAAGGCCCCGGCCCTGGTCCATAAAGATTTGGACCTCGTCCAGCGACTCTTGCGCGATCAGTTGTCAGACGACTTCGAATCTATTCGAGTAGACTCCGAAGAGGAGTATCAGGGCATTGTCGAGTTCATAAACCGCATTCAGCCAAAATTGGTGAAACGCGTCAAACTTTACACCCGTGAGCAGCCAATTCTCGAGGCTTATGGCGTACAGGTCGAGATCGACAAGGCAATCAAACCACGAGTGTGGCTGAGGTCTGGCGGCTATCTCGTTATCAATCAGACAGAAGCTCTGGTGGCCATCGACGTCAACACCGGGAAGTTTGTCGGTCGGGGCAGCGGGCGTCTCGAAGACACAATTACCCGCACCAACCTTGAAGCTGTCGACGAAATTGTCAGGCAGATCAGACTGCGCGATCTTGGCGGTATTATTGTGCTTGACCTGATCGACATGGAAGAGCGACGCAATCGAACCAGGGTGATGCAGGTCCTGCAGGACGCTCTCCGCAACGATAAATCACCGACGAAGGTGCTTTCCTTCAACGACTTTGGCCTGGTGATCATGACTCGCAAGCGCGTCAAGCAGTCGCTTGAAAGAACGCTATGTTCGCCCTGTAGTTATTGTCAGGGCGGCGGTTTGATAAAGTCTCCGCAAACAGTCTGTTACGAACTGCTGGAAGAGGCGCGGCGACTAGCCAAGGGAATGGATGGAGAAAGCGACAACAAACAGGTGACGCTCCGCATCAATCCAGAGGTTGCGCGCGCGCTGCGCACCACCGAGCGCGACGTAATGATTGAGATTGAGGACTATCTCGGCCCGATCGACATTACCAGCGATCCAACTATTCACCAGGAGCAGTTTGATATTGCAGTGATCTAAGTTAGGAAATTGGATCAAGTAACCTTGGCGAACCGACAAACCAATGATCCGCAGCATCAAGGTCATTATGCTCTCGGCGTTACTATGGGAAAGTTAGGAAATTTCTGGAAGACCATGCTCGCGGGAGGCGCCGGCGTGGCCGCCCTTGCAGCAGTTAATGCGGCGATTAAGCGAGGAGTGCAGGAACCCGACGACAGTGCGCTTGGCGGAGAGGCACATTTCTTTCCCTGGAAGCACGGAAGAATATTTTACAAGAAGTCAGGCGTAGCCAATCCCAGAACGCCACTGGTGTTCCTCCATGGGATCGGCGCAGGGGCTTCGAGTTTCATGTGGAGGAAGAACTTTGACATCCTCGCCGAGGAGTTTCCTGTCTACGCTTTTGACTTTCTGGGTTTTGGGTTCTCCGATAAACCCGCTGCCGCCCCGTTTTCTGCCGATCTTTACGTAGAGCTCATTGCGGATTTCATTCGAGAAGTAGCCGGCGGCCGTGCGAATGTTGTTGCTAGTTCTTTGGGCGCTTCCTATGCCGTGCGCGTTGCCGATGAACACCCGGAACTCATCAACTCGATGATCCTCAACGCTCCGGCTGGCAATGAGACTTTGAATACGCGGCCGGGGATGGCGGGGGCAGCATTCTACGGATTGCTCCAATCACCGGTGCTGGGCACATCGTTTTACAACGTCATGGCCAGCGAACGAAGCATTCGCGACTACGCCACAAGAACCCTGTTCTATGACCACCGTCGAGTTACAAATCGTCTAGTTGCCCATCTCTATTCAACGAGTCATCAGCCAGGAGCACAACACGCAATAGCAGCTTTTCTCTCAGGCTATCTGAACACGGACATGAGACCCGCTTTCTCGCGGCTTTCTCAGCAAATGGTTCTCGTTTGGGGGAAACAGGATTTGAACACACCGGTATCACGAGCAACCGCTCTGTTGCAGCTGAATCCCCGGGCTAGCCTGCAGGTATTTGATTACTGCCGCATGATGCCGGAACAGGAATATCCGGAAAAGTTCAATGCTTTGGTGCGTGAGTCGTTTCGCACGCGCTCAGCCGCGGCTTAACGCTCAGCGATCGATGTTGAAGCTTCGCGCAGATCTGTGGGAATCAATTCAGTTTCGGATTGGAGCGGGCGATGTACATGCTGATAAAGAATGTCGCGCTGCTGTGGAATAAAACCCGCCTCGCGAATTAGGAACTGCAGCATCTTCTCGTCGGCTCGATTGTGAGCACCGGCTGCCGATACCACATTCTCCTCGATCATTATCGAACCCATATCGTTGGCGCCAAAGCGAAGCGCCACTTGACCAAGGCGTAACCCTTGAGTCAGCCACGACGATTGAAAGTTCTCGATGTTGTCAAGAAACAACCGCGAAACCGCAAGCATTTTTAGATAATCAATACCAGTTGGTTCATCCTTGATCCGCCTTCCCAGAGCCGTGTTCTCCCGCTGGAAAGTCCAGGGAATGAATGCCGTGAACCCTCCTGTTTCGTCCTGGAGATCGCGAATGCGCTGCAGGTGGCGAACTCTATGGACCACGCCGTCGCCCATTCCAAACATCATTGTGGCCGTAGATCTCAACCCGACTCGGTGCACGGAACGCATTACGGCGAGCCATTCATCAGTGGTGCATTTCGTGGATACTCGCTTACGCACTTCATCGTCGAGGATTTCAGCCCCGCCGCCAGGAAGGCTGTAAAGTCCAGCCGCCTTTAAGCGCGCCATGATGGTCTCGTAGTCGAGCTTCGAGATCAGGTGAATGTTGTGAATCTCTGGCGGTGAAAAGCAGTGCAGTTGAAACGTCGGATACTTTGCATGCAATACACGCAATAGATCTTCATACCACTCAATGCCGAAATCCGGATGAAGTCCGCCTTGCATGAGGACCCCTGTGCCGCCCAGTTCAATCGTTTCATCGATCTTGTGGCAGATTTCTTCAACGGTTCTTACGTAAGTGTCCGGCGCGCCCGGACGACGATAAAACGCGCAAAAGGTACAGACCACGTTACACACGTTCGTGTAATTCACGTTTCGATCGATGATGTAAGTGACAATGTTGTCGTTGTGTCTGCGCGCCCGAATCTCATCAGCAGCTACGCCTATGCGGGCTATTTCGTGGGATTCGAGCAGGAGAGCACAGTCGTCGGCCGTCATGCGCTCGCCTGCCAGCACCTTATCCAGAATCGGTTGAACCGTAGTAGGTGTACTCATGTGAATTGCTTAGTCAGAAATACTAAGCTATGGCCCGATAGTTTTCAAAGGCTTCAATGTTTCAAGCAGCCGGTGTTTGTGGGCGAGACGGAAGTACAGATCCAATCCCGCGCGCATGTCTTCATCGAGGTAGAAGCAAATGTTCTCTTTCAAGTATTGTTCGAGTGTGTTGCGCGGTAGTCCCAGTATCGTCCGGTAGTGGTCGACTATTTCTTCACTTCGTGCGAGACCTTCATCGCGCGCGCCGGCGAAATCGACTCTTGCAGACTTATCAGCAGCTTCATCACGAACCATCCACATGGCAAAAACAAATCCGAGACCGGTGTGTTCTCGCCATAGGCTGGCCATGTCCCAAACCGTGAACCCATCGCGCGGAAAAGTCATCGCCGGATCCCCTATTATTAAGGCGGTATCGTTTTCCTCGAGCATAAGTTGCAGGTTCGGCGACCGAGTGGTCCAGAGGGGCTCAAATCCGACAAACTCACGAAAGATAATCTTTACCAGCGCCGCCGAAGTGCGGGACGATTCATCCAGCGCGACGCGATGAACGTTCTTGAGGTCGTCCTTCCTTGATACCAGGACCACACTGCGCACTTGCTTCTTTGAACCCACGCAGACATCAGGTACCAATGAAATGCCCGAAATGCGCTGGTATTCAATGACCGGGACGAGTGCAGCTTCCACCTCGGTATTCGCCAATAGTTCGGCGCAGCGAGCAGGTACTGCTTCTATAAGGTCGACTTGACCGCACCTGGAACCGTGCAGGAAGCTCCAGATTAATGGTGCCGTATTGAGATAACTTGATGCAGCAAGCCGTAAAGGTTCGGGTGCCCGGAGAGTCGAACTAATTTTGTTGTCCTCGTTGCGAATAGAGTTCTTTGTCTGCGCACAAATGCTAACCTGTAGATCATGGCCATGCAAGAGGGCCCAAATTAGGACTCTACTTGCTGGTCAGTTGAATTGACATGGTTCTTTAGTGACAATTACTATGCGTCGCCTGATGCCTATTTACGACGTGAGCGTCGCTTTGAGCGACGATATTCCAACTTATCCCGGCGATCCGGGAATAAAAATCAGTATGTGGTCCACTCTCGCCGGCGGGGATCAGGCCAATGTTTCGCAGCTCAACTTCGGCGTTCACACTGGAACACACGTCGATGCTCCAGCTCACTTTCTTGAAGGCGCCGCTGGAGTTGAATCATTACCACTGGACATCCTGATTGGAGCGGCCGAAGTCATCGAGGTGCCGAACGGTAGTCTTGTGATCGACGAAGATTTTGTCGCGAAGAACTGCAAACCCGGAACCACTCGCATCCTTTTCAAGACTCGCAACTCAGCTTTTTGGAAAGAAACAGGACGAGGGTTTCGCACTGACTATACCTACCTTGAACCTCGCGCCGCGGCAAAACTGGTTCAGCGAGGTACGAAGCTCGTAGGCATCGACTATCTATCCGTGGAGGAATTTAAATCGGATGGTTTTCAGACTCACCACGTCCTGCTTTCACATGGCGTAGTAATTGTTGAAGGCCTGGATCTGGACGGTATTCCCGCAGGAAGGTATGAACTGATCTGTCTTCCTTTGAGAATTCGCGGAGGCAGCGGCGACGGCGCACCAGCACGGGCTGTCTTGAGGACCTTCAACTAATGAAGCGGCCAGCCGTGTCCTCAAAACAAGATGACAAGTCGAAATACCGAGAGCGGGTATATGAAATCGTGCGCCGCATTCCGCGCGGCTGCGTTATGACCTACGGCCAAATCGCCGAGCTGCTGGGCGAAGGCTATACGCCAAGAACGGTAGGTTTTGCCATGCATGACGCCGATGACGCCACGCCGTGGCATCGCGTAATCAACGCGCAAGGTGCCATTTCCACGGGGCGCGTTGTTTTGCCGCACGATAAACAGCAACGGCTGCTGGAGACTGAGGGCGTGCGCTTTGACAAAAGCGGACGGTGCGATCTCCAGACGTTCCTGTGGATCCCCAAGGATCAGGAACCTGCCGTTGAAGGCTCGCAAAAAAGCTTGTTTAAGAGAAAGTCGTCCCCTAAGGAGACAAAACGATGAGCTCAGATCCCCTTCAAAGAGTTCCTTATGCTGTCAGTCCACCGCGCTACTCCGTCTCTCATCAGATGGTGACTACGGCTTTCGAGCTGCCGAACTATCGCCTGGTGCAAAACCTTGGTGTGGTAAGAGGCATCGTTGTTCGTTCGCGGAACGTCTTCGCAACCCTCGGTGCTACCATCCAGACAATCGTCGGCGGCAATATTACACTTTGGTCCAAACTCTGCGAACAAACTCGTTCGGATGCGTTCGATATCATGATTCAACACGCGACCGAAATTGGAGCTAACGCGGTGATTGGAGCTCGCTATGACACGACTGAACTATCTACCGGAGTTACCGAAGTGTTGGCTTATGGTACTGCCGTAATTGTCGAACCAACGAGCCCCGGAGAAAGTTACCGTTCATGACCTCCTCAGAACTCACGGAAGATCAACGAAGACGAATTCGTGGGGCATTGGAAACAGTTCCATTCGCAAAGCTCATAGGTCTTGAATTGGACACCATTGAGCCGGGCCTCGCGGTCATGTCTCTGAGAATCAGGGATGATTTAATGCAAAACAGCGGAGTAGTTCACGGCGGTGCTATTGCCTCGCTGATAGATACCGCGATGGCCTTTGCGATCATTCCGTTGCTTGCTGAGGGCGAGCGGACGACTACGGTTGATCTGACCATAAACTATCTCCGTCCATTAACGAGCGGACGTGCAATAGCGACTGCGCGTGTGCTTCGCGCGGGGCGCCGGGCAATTGCGGTGTCTGCCGATGTTTCAGACGATCTCTCAAATCATGCAGCCACAGCACTTAGCACCTATTTGCGTCTTTCCTCACGCTAGGCCCCAGCCCGTAATATTCCCGTAGACAGCCCGTTGTTTATCGATGTAAAATGTTTTTGACCTGCCGCATGCGCTGCCCCAGCGGTGCAAGCCCACCAGATTTGGATCTTCCGAGTTCGACAATCTACCTTTCATGTACTCCCTCTACCACTCCCTCCTAGCCCGGCATCCGCGACAACTGATACCTGTTCGCTGTGCACCTTCCACTATCGCTTTGCTACATCGCTATCTTGAGGAGGTTGTCCTCGAAAACAATCTGGAGCCTCTGATTGTTGAATGCTTGCCCACGGTTGAAGAGAGATCCCATCGAGAGATAACTCGAATTCGAAAGCTTGTTCACGGGGCCAGGAAGGTTTTTCTTTTCGTAACCGCTGACGACGCGCTCGCTGATCGGAAACTGACCGGGACCGAAAATAGAGAGCCTGTGGTGCTCGAGAGCATCGCAAGCGATAACATGCAAGAGCGACTCGTAGTAATAGCCGACCCTTATTTCTCCGCTCTGCTGATTTCTACTGCCAACCCAGACGATAATTCCGACCTTACTGGCGATCTCGTTGTTTGGACTTTCGACCCAGAGGTCATTTCTTCAGCTTTGGAATCCCTGATGGCGCGCGTGTCTTCAGAAGATTCCCTCAAGGCCTCCTCCTTTGCAGAAGCGATCTGCGATTTAATGCCAAAGGCATCATCCCCGCAACTTATTTCGGGAATAACGACAAAGCTTGCCCGTCTGCTTCAGGAACAGGCTGAACGCGAGGTTGCCGTAAGTCGGATAGCTGCCGCGACTCGAAATTCAATTGAACTCGATCGCATTCTGGTGACTGCCGCACACGAAGTAGGGCGTACGCTCAACGCAAAATGTTGCGCCGTTCAAGTCGAAGGTCACCTGGTGCGAGAAACTTTGGCGAAGTACTACTTTAGAGCGGAAATCGACGCCAGCCAGGAAACGAAGAAAGAGTTGCTGGCAGATATTGAACTATTGCGGGGTAACCTGCCGCACTCACCAACGACCTGGGTCGTTGATGGCGACAATGAATTTCAGAATCGGCCCCGTGCGAAGGCAGCCGTGCCTCTCACTTATCAAGGCAATTTTGTGGGCTTGTTGTTAGTGCACGCAGCGGATCCTTCCCACATTTGGGCTGATAACGAGCTACTCCTTTTGCACACCGTGGCAGATCAACTTACAGTGGCGGTCAATCAGGCTCACATGCAGGAGCAAGCTCTAACAGATGGACTTACCGGCTGCTATAACAGGCGCTCTTTTGAGTTACAGTTGGAACGGGATCTTCATCTGGCGACCCGCATGAGACAGCCGCTGTCTTTGATCATGATGGATCTTGATAGGTTCAAGCGCATCAATGACCGGGCAGGGCATGATATCGGTGATGTCGCATTGCGTATCGTCGCAGAAAGTTTGCGCGCTGAATTGCGAGCGGTGGACAGCGCGGCCAGATTTGGCGGCGACGAATTTGCGGTGATTCTACCTCAAGCGGGAACTGACGGTGCTTTGGTCGTAGCAGAGCGGCTGCGCAAGAGAATTGCCGGCACCGAAGTTCCGGGCTTTGGCTTGATCACTGCTTCGTTTGGCCTTGCCACTTTTCCAACTCACGCATCATCTCGGGACACTTTAGTCGTTGCCGCAGACCGCGCGCTCTACAATTCAAAGCATACTGGCCGCAACCGTGTAAGCCTCCCCGTGGAAGAAGGTTGCGAACCCGCTCCCGACAACTTGATTGATCTCGATCCGATTCCGGAAATGGAAAGCATTGCTGAGACTTTGCTGCGGCTCTGATCAGGACAACACTGCGACTATAAACATCTTCAATTCAAACTGAGCAGTATCAAACTGAGATCTTCTTCCCGGACGGGTAGTGTCCTAATTTGTAGGGGCGTCCCTCCGTGGGCGCCCTTTCTTGAGTGACAAATCAGCAGAATTGGGCGCCCACGGAGGGACGCCCCTACAAATTAGGACACCACTCCCAAACGCGGCCGTTTGGAATCTGGGCGATAGATCGCGCATCATAGTGCCCTGCGATCTAGTTACAGGTGACATGCGCCGAGTCGTTCTCTGTTTAGCACATGGATGATATAAAAAAATTCGCCCGCTATTTTCGTCCTTACAAGCTCTCGCTTACGATTGGTATCACCTGCATTCTAGCGGGCGTCTGCTTTAACCTTTATATCCCCCTCATCGTAGGCCAGGCCATTGATGCGAATTGGAAAGTAGTTACCTGGTCGATGCTTACTGTTTCGGCCGCTAAGGTGCTTGGCGCAAGCTTAATAAGCGGCATCTTTCTCTTTCTGCAACGACGGATACTGATCGGGATTTCTCGAAATGTTGAATACGACTTGCGCCGAGACTTTTACACCCATCTCGTCGATCAGCCGCTATCTTTTTTTCACGAGCATCGCACCGGCGACTTAATGGCACGAGCCACGAACGACCTTGCAGCCGTGCGGCAACTTACCGGTCCCATGATCATGTACACACTGCAGACGGTGTTTGTTGTATTAATCGTTCTGCCGCTACTGCTCATGATCAACTGGTGGTTGACGCTTCTGCTGTTTGTGACAATGCCTCTGGTATCTCTGACGGTAAAGTTTTTCGGTCAACAGGTTCATGTTCGGTTTGAAAAAATTCAGGACTTCTTCGCCCAGATCACTGCACGAGCGCAGGAAAACTTTACTGGTGTGCGGGTCGTGCGCGCGTATGCACAAGAAGACTCGGAGATAGCCGCTTTCAATCAGCTGAACCTACAGTATGCTGAGCGCAACCTGAGTTTGGTCAAAATTGACGCGATAATGCGTCCTTTAATGCAATTCCTAATAGGCATTGGTTTCGTGCTGATTATCTGGGCTGGTGTCCCGCTTGCCGTTCGCGGTGAGATTACCGTGGGCCAGTTTACTGTTTTCAACCTGTATCTCTCGCGTCTGATCTGGCCGCTGATCGCGCTTGGGTATGTCGTCAATCTCTATCAGCGGGGCACTGCCAGTCTGAAACGACTCAATGCCATTCTCAAAATCAAGCCACTGATTACCGATTCCCCCGAGGTTAAGAGTCAACCTCCAATCAGAGGAAGGATCGAATTCAGGAATCTGACGTTTAAATATCATCAGACTGAAGAGCCTGTCCTTCACAAACTGAATCTGACGATTCCCGAGGGACACACGGTGGCTTTTGTGGGTCGGACGGGCAGCGGCAAGTCCACAATCGTGAATCTTGTCCCTCGCCTTATCGAAGCCCCCGCAGACACTGTCTTTATCGATGGTATTTCGGTGCAGAACTATCCTTTGTCGCAACTGCGCTCCAGCATCGGCTATGTTCCCCAGGAGACATTTTTGTTCAGCGACACGCTCAAGGGAAACATTGCCTTCGGCGTTGAGAAGAGTGAACCGGCGGAAGTCGAATGGGCCGCGGAGATCGCCGGCTTAACGGAAGATATTGCGGACTTTCCGGATGGGTTTGAGACGTTGGTGGGTGAACGAGGCATTACGCTGTCGGGCGGACAAAAACAACGGACAGCAATCGCTCGCGCGGTGCTCCGTGAGCCAAAGATTCTTATCCTCGACGATTCTTTATCATCAGTTGACACCTACACAGAGGAAAAGATCCTGGCTCAGTTGCGCGGAGTGATGCGAGATCGCACAAGCATAATTGTTTCGCATCGCATTTCCACCGTACGAGATGCGGACTTGATTTGTGTGCTTGATGAAGGACGTATCATCGAGCAGGGAACTCACGATGAACTGCTCGCCCTCCACGGTGAGTATGCTGATCTATACGAACGACAATTACTCGAAGAAGAGCTTGCAGCAACCTGAGCACGGTCTCCGATTTCAAGCTCGGTGTGAATTCGAAACCAGATTGAGAAATTAATGTCCACGGCCGCCAAACAGTTCCACGAAGAAGAAGCAATCGGAAAGACGTACGACTTTCAGATTGCTCGCAGACTCCTGAAGTATTTAAAGCCATATGTGCGGCTGTTGGTTCCCGCGCTGATACTCACGCTGGCACTGAACCTGTTGGGAATCCTGCAGCCAAAGTTTACGCAATACGCTATCGACTGGTACATCCTGCCGCGCAAGACTGATGGCCTGATTCTACTAGTTGCTCTGTACGTTGGCGTGCAATTGTTTCGCCTGATCTTTTCTTACTTCCAGGCAATCCTGCTCAACAGCGTGGGCCAGTACGTGATGTTTGATATCAGGCGCGAACTTTACGACAAGCTGCAGCACCAGGAGATCGCCTATTACGATCGGAACCCAGTCGGCCGAATTATGACCCGACTGACAACCGACGTCGACGCGCTGAACGAGTTGTTTACGCAGGGCGTTACCGACTTGCTCGGCGATGTGGTCATGATTTTCGCGATCATCTCGGTGATGCTCTGGATGGACGTTAGGCTCACGCTTGTTACTTTGTTGACAGTGCCGATGCTTTTTGCGGCAACGACCTGGTTTCGCAAGGGAGCACGGCGCGGGTACGACATGGTCAGGACCCGCATCGCTCGCATTAACGCGTTCTTACAGGAACATTTTGCCGGCGCGCAAACTGTGCAGATCTTCAACGCTGAGGCGAAGTCGGTCCATAGGTTTGACGTCATTAACGAGGACTACCGCCGCGCGAACATCGATACGATATTCTACTATGCGGTATTTTTTCCCCTTGTCGATTTCATCGGGGCCGTCGGCATTGCCCTTATCATCTGGTATGGCGGCTACCGCGTGATGCAAAACACACCGGGGCATACAGTGATGACCCTCGGAGCATTGGTTGCTTTCATCCAGTACTCCGGTTTTTTGTTCCAACCCATACGTGACATCTCTGACAAGTACAACGTCCTCCAGTCGGCTGTGGTTGCTTCTCATCGCATTTTCAAGACACTCGACTTACGAATTGCCATCCTGAATCCAATCGCACCTCGCAAGGCAGAACGTGCTCAGGGTCGCATTGAATTTCAAAACGTATGGTTTGCTTACAAGGACGAGGATTGGGTATTGAAAGATGTTTCGTTTTCGGTTGAGCCAGGCCAATCGATTGCTCTTGTAGGCCACACAGGCTCCGGCAAAACTACGATCACGAATTTGCTGATGCGCTTTTATGACATACAGCGTGGAAAGATACTCCTCGACGGAGTTGACCTGCGCGAATGGGACATGAAAGCGCTGAGAGAGAACTTTGCAGTTGTACTTCAGGATGTCTTTCTGTTCAGCGGCACGATCGAAGGCAATATTCGGTTAGGCCGCGAAGAGATTTCAGAGGAGCGCGTGCAATGGGCCGCGCGTGAGGTCCATGCTGATCGCTTTATTGAACGACTGAAAGACGAATACAAGGCAGAAGTCAGGGAACGGGGGGCTGGTCTTTCCGTGGGCCAGAAGCAACTGATTTCATTCGCGCGCGCCCTCGCGTTCGATCCCGCACTGCTTATTTTGGATGAAGCAACCAGTTCGATCGACACGGAAACCGAACAGCTAATACAACGAGCCATTGAGCGAGTCATGCGAGATCGCACCTCAATCGTTGTGGCCCATCGGCTTTCGACGGTGCAAAACGCCGACAGAATCATTGTCCTGCACCATGGCGAGATCCGCGAGCAAGGCACACATCAGGACCTGTTGTCGCAACGCGGGCTTTACTGGAAGTTATACAAGTTGCAGTACGCCGATGCTTCAAGAAGCCAACAGCAGACTGTCGAGGACGAAGAAGAAGAGAGCGTCAGGGCGGACCGTCTGCAGTTTAGTGAATAGGGACTCAGGTCGGCTTGTTGAATCTCTTTTCGTCGATTGGAACGTTCAGTTTGATCTCAGCAAACTTTCTGGTAATGCTGTAGAACGGATCGATGGCTGAGACGCGAATGGTGAACGGCATCTTCAGGCCCTCGACGTCGCGGTAATCTTCGAAGTCAACCTGTTCGGGAATAACGCCAATAGGCGTTGTTGTGGATGAGGTTCTGCGTAGCAGTAGACCTGTTTCCACGTCGAAATAGAGACGCTCCCGTCGATTGTCAATCGTAGTGCCCCTGACGACATACACATCGCGTCCGTTGACCTTGTCTTTGCCCGCGACCGCCAATCGGGTGAACTGATCCTTAAGCTTGATGTCTTTAGAAAGATCCGGATAGCGCCGCAGGTAGTAGACCTCTCCACTCGCCAAATCACGGATACCTCTGGGACTCTTCTCCCAGCCGACATTGCCGTTGAAACCTCTTTCCACAACGGGCTGCTGAGGCGGGGTTATTAGAGCAAGTACTTTGTCAGATCCTGACTGATAAAGTTCATAGCCCATGCTCAAGCCGGCTGCGGTTGTCACGGTGCCTTTCATAACACGTGACTTCACCTTCTCAATTGTGGCCGGACCACCCAATGCCTGAGTGTACTTGTCCAGAATCTGATCTGTTGTTGGTAGAGCCTCTCGCTGTGCGGAACCCTGATTGTCTGCAGGTCGTGGCGACGGCTCTGGCAACGGTAATTGCGGAACGCCGGCAGGAGAAGTTCGTCCCCGGTGGCAGGTGTAACAGGTCACTTCTGTATTGGCATTGAAGTTGGTCTTATTAATTCCTGTCACCATCGTTATCATCCCACGGGCCGTTTTCTTTTCGGCCTTCTCATCGGAGGGGAAGTCCCAAGCGTTATCTTTATTTACGTGACAATAACCACACTCTACGCCCAGTGACGCGCTCATATAGTTCATTACCGGTATTAATTGCGACTCAGGTAGTCCTTTTAGCACTTGGATATTCTTCTGCAGCTCTTCGACGGGCTTGTCGGCCGAAGGTTTCTGAGGCGATGCAGCCGCGGGGTTCTGAAATCTGGCAGCGGATGTTCGATTAATAAAAAAAGCAAAGGCCAGACTGATCGAGAATAGCAGAACTAAAACTCTTATCAGGAAGGTTGTTGATTGATTATTCATACGTTTCAAAGACTCCTTATGAAATCCCGGAAATGTTGCATCAGTTTCGAAGACAGATCTATACGGAGCAGATCGATCACATCTGATGCGCGCAAGGAACCAGTAAGACTGAACAAAACTGATTTGGATTATCCGGCAGCCGGCTTAGTTTCCGCTCTGCGCAGCGACGACTGTGCGATTCTTTAGTGGAACGAGGCCCTCAAAGGTTTTGTAGATCTGTAAGTAAGTTTGCGTCTCGCGCGGAATAAGCGTTTTCCATTCGTCTCCGCCCCGTCTGAGATACAGCGGAAGACGGGCAGCATTCGAATTGTAGCCGGCTGCCAGCAATTCGCTGGTGGTGGCTAGCTTGGAATTGAGCGCGTATTTCACTTCATCGTTGGCCGCAAGATCGTTCCATGTGTCCTGCATATAAAGCAACATCGCCTGGAGAGCGTTTCCGTGATTGCGCATGCCCGTAACGAAGTCCGGGATTAAGCCGACGCCGGGATGTCGTTGTCGTTCGAGGTTATAGGCCCAGGGGATCATTTGCACCATACCGCCGGCGCCCGCCACGCTTACCGAATAGCGATAGGTATCGAGCTCGTTGAGAGCATAGAGGGAATAGATCTCATCAAAGAGCGCCAAACGATTCTCCACCCGAAAACGATCGTGGTCGATATGTTCCACAATGCAAAGTCGCTCGGCGACATCGACGATATCCGGCGAGATAAAGGCACCTTTTTCGCGCAGACGCTTGTTAGCCAGATCCAGCATGTTGCGCACATACGACTGCCCTGATCTCACCAAGTCGGTAGAAAGGAGAGCTGGGTGCGCGGATGTGTAGTAAGCCATTTCGCGAAAGAGCCCACCCTTCTCAATGGGAAACTGTACTAGAAGCGGTGTCAGCGATCGGCCTTGAGGATCGAAGATAGATACTGCTGTGTTCACACCGTTAGCGCGCAGAACGCGAACATTTAGAAGCGTGCTGAGCGAACTTGTCAGCGTGATTTCCGCACCTTTGGTCAGAAATGTTTCTTTTGCAAGCGTAACCAGATGAATGTAGGAAGTGCTCCGATCAAGGGCCGCAATCGTTACAAAATCCGTTGACGGAGAACTCAGTGCGGTGGGTGCCGGCCGCGACTTGAGTAGACGCTGAGCTTCCGCAATTCGTGCCTGAATCAACGGCGGATTCAGATAAGACGGTGCCGCCGCATCGACGGTCGCCTCCACCTGTGGCAGTGCTGGTGCCAGAACCCTCGGAGAAATGACATCGGTCGGCTGGCCCGGTCGGGGCTGTACCGGCTGTTGCGGGCTGGGGAGCGTTTGCTTGGTTGATTCCTGAGTCTGAGCTACCGGCCCGACCGTACGCGGACGCGTCGTCTTATCGGGCGAAGTATCTTGAGCCCGTGCCTGGCTGACAGCGAAAAAGAGAATTAACGATAGAGCGACAACAAAAATCGACTGGTTAGGGGAACTTCTCTTCATATTTCTAATTCGTAGGAGAGTTTTAGGCTCAAATTACTTACCGGGGGGCGGCAAGCGTGTTTTAGATTCGCCCAAGCCCCGTAACGTTGTCAACCCTTTTTTACGCTATTCGACTCCGAAACCAATATTCACCACGGCAGTGATGTCTTTATCGAGCGATGAGGTGTCGTTCATACCGGAGTCAGAAACTTCGCTTGAGTCAGCGGGAGTGATCTGCAACACACCCATTCTGGCGGAGCGGACGCTACCGATCGAACTCCCGGTGCTCTTCGCAATCTGTTCCGCTCTCGTTTTCGCATCTTTCGCCGCCTCAGCCAACATCTCAATCTTCAAATCTCCGAGCTTGGTGTAGTGATACTCCGGTGCCTGCGATTCGATCAGGATTCCCTGGTTAATCAGTTCCGTCGCCTGGCGCGCAATCTGGGCGATCTTATCGACATCGTTTGAGCGAACTTCCAACTCCTGACGCAATGAGTAGCCACTAATGCCAGGCGATTCTTCGCCGTCCGCAGTCTTGCTATGAAGCGTCTGCGAAGAGATCGAAGAAATTGTGATCTGGTTCTCCGGAATGCCTTTTCCAAGCAAGTACGACTTTACGCGCGGCACGCTCTCCGAAAGTGAGCGGTAGGCGTCGGCTAACACAGGGGCCTGGTACGACACGCCCGCGCGCCAGATGACGAGATCCGATTTGATTCGTTTTCGGGCGGAACCGGTAACAGTAATCGTTTGATCTCCTCGCTTGCCTTTTACGAAGGCCCAGCCTCCGATTGCCGAAGCAATCACGAGACCAACTGCCAGGGCAACTCCTCCCAGGAATGTTCCCGATCGTTCATCGCTCATTTTGATTTGGCTCCTCAGTTAAAAGTGGGCCAGACAATACACGTAGCTTCTGTTCAACTCAAGGGGGTTGAGGTCTACTCCTAAATACTAGCAGCCCTTTAGTAGTGACCTGCGCTTGACCACTCGAGCTCTTCACTGGGACCGCGGGCGTCCCGCCCGCTACGAGCACCGCAAGTTGCGAGGATCTTCCCCAAGTGCTCAACTCCAGATCCTTTTCGCACTGCGGGCGGGACGCCCGCGGTCCCAGTGAAGAGGTCGAGTGGTCAAGCGGAGATCACTGCTCTAGTGGTTTGAAGGATGTCGAACGACTCGGTATACTCTCTTTCTTATTAACCATCCTGCGTTGCGTCTCCAACAAAAATATTGAAGGGAGTCTTTTATGCTTGTTCGTCCAACGACTCGATACGCCGTATTTTTCACGCTGCTTTTTATGGCTATCACCGCAGTCTCATTATCCTTCAGGGTACGCGCGCAGAGTTCAGCCTCAGGTGTGACGCAACAGATGATTAGATCTAATAACTATCCAGTGGCGAGAAAGAGTGACCAGGTCGACGATTATCACGGCACCAAGGTCGCCGATCCCTATCGTTGGCTGGAGGATCTCGATTCAGAAGAGACACGCAATTGGGTGGAAGCAGAAAACAAATTGAGTTTTGCCTTCCTCGGAGCGATACCGGCGCGCTCGACGATTAAGGATCGTCTTACGAAACTTTGGAATTACGAGAAATATGGTGCTCCTTTCAAGGAAGGGCAGCGTTACTTTTATACGCGCAACAGTGGTCTGCAAAACCAAAGCGTTCTTTATACCGTCACGGCGCTTGATGGCCAGCCACAGGTGGTAATCGATCCCAACACGTTATCGGCAGATGGAACAGTGGCCCTCTCAGGGACCTCCGTAAGCGACGATGGCAAGTTGTTGGCCTACAGCCTGTCGGCTTCTGGTTCAGATTGGCAACAGTGGAAAGTGCGCGACGTCGAGACTGGCAAAGATTTGTCTGACGATCTCAAATGGGTGAAGTTCTCAGGCGTTTCGTGGACACGCGACGCGAAGGGCTTTTTCTATAGTCGCTATGATGAACCAAAGGGCGACTCGCTGAAGGATACAAACTACTTTCAGAAGCTTTACTACCATAGGCTGGGTTCACCGCAATCCGAAGATGTGCTCGTCTATGAACGTCCGGACCAGAAAGACTGGTTGTTTGGCGGCACAGTAACGGAAGATGGCAACTACTTGATCACCACCGTTAGCCAGGGAACCGACGTCAAGTCTCGCGTCTACTACAAAGATCTGAAAGCCAAAGATGCTCAAGTCGTCAAGCTGCTCGACGAGTTTGATGCTGCCTACAATTTTATCGGAAACGAAGGCACACGGTTCTGGTTCCAAACTGATCTCCAATCGCCACGTGGCAAGATCATTGAAATCGACATCAGCAAGCCGGAGCGAAGCAATTGGAAGATCGTTGTGCCCGAAAGTAAAGAAACACTCCAAGCCGTCAGCTTTGTCAATCACATGTTCATAGCCAACTACCTGAAGGATGCCTACACGCAGGTGAAGATCTACGACACAAAGGGAAAGTTTGTGCGCGAAGTTGTATTTCCCGGTATTGGATCCGCCGACGGCTTCAGCGGAAAAGCGAACGACAAAGAAACGTTTTACTCATTTACGGGTTTCACCATGCCCACGAGTATTTATCGTTACGACATGGTGACAGGCAAGAGCACGATCTTTCGGCAACCCAGGGTGGAATTCAATCCCGACGCCTTCGAAACAAAGCAGGTGTTCTATACAAGCAAAGACGGCACAAAGGTGCCGATGTTCATTACTCACAAAAAGGGTCTGAAGCTCGACGGCAACAATCCGACCTACCTCTACGGCTATGGAGGTTTCGATATTTCCCTGACGCCGGGCTTCTCAGTGGGAAATCTCGTTTGGATGGAAATGGGAGGAGTCTACGCGCAGCCAAACTTGCGTGGAGGCGGTGAGTATGGCGAGGAGTGGCATCAGGCCGGTATGAAGCTGAAAAAGCAGAATGTCTTTGACGACTTCATTGCTGCGGCCGAGTGGCTGATCGCAAACAAATACACTGCCACGCCGAAACTTGCCATCGGCGGCGGGAGCAATGGCGGTCTTCTTGTGGGCGCTGCCCTGACCCAACGTCCGGATCTCTTCGGCGCTGCCTTGCCCGCGGTTGGCGTCATGGACATGCTGCGCTTTCAAAAGTTCACGATTGGTTGGGCGTGGGTTTCGGATTATGGCTCATCAGATAACGCGGAAGACTTCAAGGCGCTTTATGCTTATTCGCCGCTCCACAACATTAAACCTGCAACCGCATACCCGCCGACAATGATCACTACCGCAGACCACGACGATCGCGTATGGCCGGGACACAGTTTTAAATTTGCGGCAACACTGCAGGCCGCACAAGGTGGCGCCGCTCCAATCTTAATACGAGTTGAAACGAAGGCCGGACATGGGGCAGGCAAGCCAACCTCGAAGGTGATTGAAGAGATCGCCGACCGCTGGGCGTTCCTGGTGCGATCACTGGATATGAAAATAGGGTGACTGGCAATCACTGAGACCAGGGAGCGGGTTTTCTGACCCAACGAAACTGTCTTAACTGTTCATACAACTCCGCAGGCAACGGTCCGGCATCGCTCGCAGCGATATTTGAGCGTACATGGGATAGTTTGCGCATGCCGGGAATGATCGTATTGACATCCTCGTTGCCGAGAATAAAACGCAATGCCAGCTCAGGCATTGTAATAGTTGTCGAGTGTTCTCTGTTCCAGTGCGCCAGCAACGCCTTTACTTTATCCGCACGCTCAACGCTGGGAATCAAGTTCTCAGGAACGAAATAACTACTACGCCAGTCGCCTTCGGGCCACCTGCTTTCCTTGGTCAACGTTCCGGTCAATGTTCCTTCGTCAAAAGGTACGCGAGCAATTACCGCGACCTTCATCTCCCTGCACGCCGGGAACAGATCGTCCTCTGGATTTTGGTCGAAAATGTTATAGATAACCTGAACGGAATCGATCAACCCGCTCCTTACAGCGCCTATTCCATTCCAGGGCTCCCACCGGTTAATGCTGATACCAATGGCTTTTATTAATCCCTGGCTGCGCATGTCGTCGAGCCGGTAAAGCCATCGATCGTGACGCATCCACTCATCTTGCCATGTGTGGAATTGAATCAGATCAAAATGTTCGAGGCGGGCATTCTCGAGACTGCGGTGGACATACTCTTCAACATGATCTGGTGGATAAGACTCCTCCAGCTTGAACTCCGGACGAGCGGGCCATTGCAGATTCTTCGGCGGGATCTTGGTGGCGGTATAGAGATGCTTGGTTGGGTTGGACCGCACAGTCTGGCCCAAAAGATTCTCGCTTCGCCCCTCGCCGTAAGCATAGGCAGTGTCAAAGAAGTTGCAACCTGAGTCCACCGCAGCCTGTAACGAACGAAGTGACTCATCGTCTCTTGAATCAGACCAGCTGGCCATGCCCCACATGCCATACCCAATCTCGCTCACCTTCCAGCCAAGTCGTCCGAAGTTTCTATAGTTCATGCATTCTCCTGAGTTAGAAAGTGCGAAAAACTCTTGTCATCTTAACGCATACACAGGATGAATGAAGAACGAGGTCGCGGTGATTGAAATGCCAAACGCAATTGCGCCCCGAAACCGAAAAGGCTCGGGGCGCAACAGTCAGTCGGACAGGACAAATACAGGTAGGTTAGTTGCTACCAGATATTCCTGCTCCATTGTTACTAATGACGACGTCCTTGTCGGAGCCGCCAAATGTCACACCGACCAGCTGGGCCTCGGAGCCATCGCCGGTCGATCGAATCAAGAAATCATTTGCCTTCTTGCCTCGTGGCTCCAGACGAGCCGTTGTTTGAACCACAACCTTGCTGCCTTTCACGACGGAAAACTGGCCTGTCTGATCATCGAACTTGACATCATAAGTCCCCTTCTTGATGACAGTGTTATTGACCTTTAGATCCTTCTCGAATGTCACCTTGTGTTTTTGTACCTTGGCAAAGGCAACAACGCTTGTTAGTGCCCCGACCATAAGAACAACTACAACACGATTCAGAATTGACTTCATTACACTCTCCTTGTTGTTTGTTCAGCTCGCTCTTGAGAGCCCCTTGTGCCGGTTCGCTAAAGCAAGTCTGATTCCGAAAACTTTTCAAGTTGACTGCTTACCATTGCGATTCGCTCAAGCGCCAGAAAGTTGGTTTGCCA
>Ga0137359_10000535_pt1 | contig 28639 bp, 23 predicted proteins | sample Mad1_40_16metaG_FD_108281 | JGI IMG/M metagenome (GOLD analysis project Ga0137359, IMG submission 108281) | Vadose zone soil microbial communities from Angelo Coast Range Reserve, California, USA - Mad1_40_16 metaG | ecosystem: Environmental > Terrestrial > Soil > Vadose zone | place: USA... | reverse complement strand
CTCAAGAGGACAAAAGGCTTTTTCCTCACCAAGAGCAAGCTCTACCAATCCGCACAAGAAGCCGCCAATCGCGCCGATCGTTACGCCAAGCGCGACCGCCGCGTCAAGAAGCGCGAATATCGCAGGCTCTGGATTCAGCGCGTAGGCGCCGCCGCGCGCAATAACGGCCTCACCTACGGCCAGCTGATTCACGGCCTGAAAGTTGCCGGCGTCGCGCTCGACCTCAAGGTCCTCGCGGACATCGCGGTAAAGGACGCCGCAGCCTTCACGTCTCTAGTGGCGACAGCCAAAGCCGCCGCCCCGCCGCCAGCCAAGGCGAAAAAAGCGTAGCGTTGTAGCTCACCCCCTTAGGGGTAAGGCTTTTCCGCCCGTGCACGTGCTGGATGGTTGCGCGCACCTTTAGCGGCCCCGCGCAGGTCGGGGAGCGTTTTCTCCCCTAGGGGCACAATAAATCGTGCCCTTCGGTGTAATCTACTTCGCGATCATGCCAACTTCTGATCTCGGTCTAGACCAAACTCTCGCCGCTCTCGGCATCACTGATGCCGCGCAGGTCACTGCGCGCTTCGCCGAAGTCCGCCGGCACTTCGACGGTCAATTCCAAACGGTTCACGATGAAGCGGATTGGAGACTCTTCCGCGACCGCTGGCTAGGCCGCAAATCTGGCGTGCTCACGTTAGTCACCGACAACTGGCTCAAACCAGCAACGCCAGAATTGAAGCGCGACGTCGGCGTGTCCCTGAACGCATTGCGCGCACACGTCGAATCGCAAATCGAAGTGCGCCGTCTGGCCATCGAATCCGGCGCCGAAGAGTCCACACTTGCCCGCGAGCGCGTCGATCTCTCCCTTCCCGGCGTAATCCGCCCCATCGGCTCTCGTCACCTGATCCGCCAGGTCTTCCAGGAAATCGAAGACATCTTCGTCTCCATCGGCTTCTCTATAGTCGAAGGCCCGGAAATCGAAACGCCTTACTACAATTTCGAAGCCCTCAACATTCCCGAATTCCATCCTGTCCGCGACGACATGGACACCTTCTATCTGGAGCTGCCGAAAAGCGCGAAGACGCCGCTCCTTCTCCGCACGCACACTTCGCCCATGCAAATTCGCACCATGGAAAAGCAGAAGCCACCCGTGCGCGTCATCGTTCCCGGCAAGGTTTATCGCCGCGACAATCCTGACGCCACGCACTCGTTTATGTTTCATCAAGTCGAGGGCCTCGCTGTCGACACGGACATCACCTTCTGCGATTTCACCGGCACCATCGAATATTTCGTCAAACAATTCTTCGGCCCTAGCGTGAAGACCCGCTTCCGCCCCAGCTATTTCCCTTTCACTGAGCCCAGTGTCGAATTCGACGTCTCCTGCCCCTTCTGCGGAGGAACGGGCACGGCCGCGGGCGGTGGAACCTGTTCAAAATGCAAAGGCGCTGCCTGGATCGAGCTCTTCGGCGCAGGCATGGTCGACCCGGCCGTCTATGGTTTCGTGAACTACGACGCCAAAAAAGTCAGCGGCTTCGCCTTCGGCATCGGCATCGACCGCATGGCCATGCTCAAGTATGGCATCGACGATATCCAGGTCTTTTTCCAGAACGATGTGCGCTTCTTGCGGCAGTTCCCGTGAGGCAATATTGCGTCTTCGTCACGCCGCACAAACTGTCATCCGGAGCGGAGCGGCCCGTTTTTTCATTTCGCCCCGCTTTTCGGGGCGATGGGCCGCGGAGTCCAGGGATCTGAAGGCATACTGCAAGTGCGATGCAGTGTTGATGAGAAGAGGGGCTCTTGACTGTCGACTGTCAACTTCCGGCATGACTTTTACCGATGCCAAACAGCGCTTCTCCAATCGCGTAGCGGACTACGTCCGCTACCGCCCCGGCTATCCCGCAGCCGTGCTCGATCTTCTGCGCGCAGAATGCGGCCTGCGCCCCGGCCACGTCATCGCCGACATCGGCTCCGGCACAGGGCTCCTCAGCGAGTTGTTCCTGAAAAACGGCAATCGCATTTATGGCGTCGAACCCAACAAGGAAATGCGCGAGGCCGGCGAAGAATATCTCGCCTGCTACGACAGCTTCTCGAGCATCGAAGGCTCAGCCGAATCCACCACGGTCGGCGATTCCAGCATCGACTTTGTCACCGCCGGCCAGGCCTTCCACTGGTTCGAACCGAATTCTGCGCGAAGCGAATTCATCCGTATCTTGAAGCCTGCCGGCTGGGTCGTCATCGCCTGGAATGACCGGCGGATGGAGGAGAAGCGCCTCACTCGTGAATACGAAGAATTGCTCGAACGCTTCGGCATCGACTACAAAAGCGTGAAAGATGCTTACCCGGAGGTGCATCATATTCGCAGTTTCTTCGGCAGCGATGATTTCCACTCACGCGACTTGCCCAACGAACAGGCGCTGGATTGGGATGGTCTGCGCGGACGCCTGCGCAGCAGTTCTTTCGCTCCGGCCGAAGACCATCCAAACTACGCCCTGATGATGGCGGAGCTGGACCGCATTTTTCGCGCTCATCAACGCGATGGCTATGTGCGGATGGAATACTTCACGCGTATTTATTTCGGACAACTGCGGACGGGAACTGACGAATGAAGGTCGTTTACAACTGGTTGAAGGACTTCGTGGACGTGACTGCGACGCCGCAGGAACTCGCCTCGCGCCTCGCTCTCTCCGGTACCAACATCGGCGGCGTGGAAAACGGTCCGCATGGCGCGGTGATCGAAGCGGAAGTCAGTTCGAATCGTCCGGATTGTCTCGGCCACTACGGAATCGCCCGAGAAGTCGGAGCGATTTACAAGCTCCCGCTGAAACACGTTGCGCCGAAACCGCCGGAAAGCCCTGCTAAAGCTGGCGATGCAATAAAGGTTGGGATTCAATCCCCGGAACTTTGCGGCCGCTTCACCGCCCGCGTCATTCGCAACGTGAAGATCCAGCCGTCGCCAAAATGGCTCAAAGAACGGCTGGAAGCCTCCGGCGTAGCGAGCATCAGCAACGTCGTCGATATTTCGAATTACGTGATGCTGGAGCTCGGCCACCCGCTCCACACATTCGATTACGACAAGGTTCGCGACCACAGAATTGTGGTGCGCCGCGCCAAGCAAAACGAAAAAATGCGAACTCTGGATGGCCTAGAGCGCCAGTTCGATTCAAACATCTGCATGATCGCCGATGGGGACGGCTCGCGCCCCATCGGCATCGGTGGAATCATGGGCGGCGCGGAAACGGAAATTTCGTTCTCCACGAAAAATGTTTTGATCGAGTGCGCCTGGTTCGAACCTGTTGCCATTCGCCGCGTCGCCCGTTTTCTGAAATTGCATACCGAAGCTTCCACGCGTTTTGGCCGTGGCGCCGACCCTGAAATGGCCGAGCTGGCCTCGCGGCGTGCTGCTGAACTAATTTTGCAGCTGGCCGGTGGCGAGTTACTCGCCGGCGTTGTCGATGACTATCCCGGCAAGCGCGCTTCGATAAAAATCCGCGTGACGCGCGCTGAAATTCTTCGCGTGATGGGCGCGGATGTTCCTGACAAGCAGGTCGAAGCCTGCCTCAGTGCGCTCGGTTTCGCGCCTGTGCGAAGCGATCAAAACCGCGGCGCGGAAGGTTCGCTTCTCGCTGCGTGGGAATGCACGCAGCCTTCCTGGCGCGCCGAAGTCGAGCGCGAAATCGATTTGATCGAAGAGATTGCGCGTATTTACGGCCTCGATAAATTTCCGCCACGTCTGCCGGCGGCTCGCCAAGGCGCGGCTCGCCTTCCACACTACGAAGCGGAAACGCGTTTGCGCGAGCGGCTCATCGGTCTTGGCTATCGCGAAATCCTGACGATTCCTCACGTTGCCGAAGAGCGCGACGCGTTGTTCCGTCCCAGCGACGTTTCGCCCGCGCGGCTTTCCAATCCGCTCTCGGAAGAAGCGCACGTGCTACGTTCGACCGGCATCGTGACCATGGCAGGCGCGATCGAATGGAATCTCAATCACGGCCAGCGCAACGCACGCCTGTTCGAAATTAGCCGCCACTACAGATTGCCCGGCAGCGAATCGGTCGAGACGCCCGTGCTCACCATCGGCGCGACCGGCGAAGCGCGCGAAAAGGGTCTTTACGATGCGGCGCGCGATTTTTCTTTTGCGGACCTCAAGGGAGACCTCGACTCCATCGGCGAACTCTCCGGCGGCTTTCATTGGCAACAGGACGGTCCTAGTTGGCTCAATCCAGCGCGCGCTGGATTGATCGCAGTTCTCCAGAACCTAAAATTTCCAGTCGGTTTGGCGGGGCAACTCGCGCGGCGAGTCGCGGAAAAATTAAAATTGCGGCAAGGCGTTTTCCTCGCGGAGTTGGAACTCGATCCGGTTTATGCTGCGATGCATGCGGCGAAAGAAGCGCGGCGCTATGAGCCGTTGCCGAGATTCCCGAGCGTCGAGCGCGATTTCTCCTTGCTGCTTGCCGACGGTACTCATTTCTCCGATGTTGTTGACGCCATTCGCTCGCTCGGCATTCGCGAGATCAGCAGAATCGAAGCGACCGATCTCTTTCGCGGCAAGAATGTTCCCGCCGGAAAATATTCGCTGCTCGTGCGCGTTACCTTCCAGAGCCGCGACGCAACGCTGACGGACACGCAAATCGCCGATTTCAGCGGAAAAATTGTTGCCGCGCTCGAAAAAACTCTTGGCGCGCAACTCCGCGCCAGTTAAGTTTTCCCTTCGCTCATTCATCGACATACCAGGCGCGCAAATTTTATGTTATCTTCACGCATAGAAAAACCATGAGCGCGCCGGTGAAAGTGCAGATTTTCGGGCAGACGTACTCCATCCAGGGGGAGCTGGATGTGAAGTATGTCCAGAAGCTCGCGAAGTTCGTGGACGACAAGATGCACGATATTGCCGACGTGACAAAGACGGTGGACACGCAGAAAGTCGCGGTGCTTGCGGCGCTGGCGATTGCCGACGAACTCCACAGCCTGCAGCGCGATCGCGGCGATCATGAACAGTTAATGCGCGAACAAGCCGAGCGTTGCCTGACGCTCGTCGAGCGCGCGCTGAAACAAACTGCGTAGAACTTGAATTACCAACCATTCCTACTACGCACCTTCTGCCCTGGCGTGTTCTTCAATAGCTTGCCCTGATTCGCGGCGTCCGGACTCTTCGACCGAGATCTCCTCTTGTAATGAATTCGGCATTCGTAACTTGCAGTTCGGCGCTCCGACCTTTCGCAACTCCGAATGCCGTAAGCGCGGCGACTATGGACAAGACAGTCCACCACCAACCTCCTAGTCAGCTAGCACTCACAACACCGGCAAACATCCCAACAATACCTGCTAAGAAGAACCTCTCCGGAACGTGGCAGATCCTGGCGCGCTTGTACGCGAAGACCGCTGCTCAGCTCTTGAATGTGATGGTGCGTTGCCATCGCCGAGTTCATTGGCTCCAGCTGGTGGGGTTGCGGTCCCAGCGGTGGGCGCGGAGCTGTTTGTGGAGGGGGGCGGGTAGGGGGCCCTGCGTGCTGGCGGCGATGTTGGCCTCGACATTGCGACGTTTGCGCATGCCGGGAATGATGGTGCTGACGTCGGGATTGTTGAGGATGAAGCGCAACGCCATTTGGGCCATGGAATTGTCCGCAGGAACGAGCGGGCGAAGCGCTTCGGCGTGGGCCACGCTGTTCTTCAGATTTTCCGGGACAAAATAGGTGTTGCGCCAATCGCCCTGCGGCCAGGTGCTATCCACGGTCAGTGTGCCAGTGAGTGCGCCTTCATCGAATGGGACGCGGGCGATCACGGCGACGCTTTTCATGCGGCAAGTGGGGAAAAGAGCGTCCTCGGGATTCTGGTCGAAAATGTTGTAGATGACCTGGACGGCATCGGCGACGCCTTCGAGCACGGCGCGAATGCCGTTGTACGGTTCCCAGCGATTGACGCTGACGCCGACGGCTTCCGCTTTCCCGCTGATGCGCAACTTTTCCACCGCGCGAGGGAGGCGTTCGTCGTTGAGCCAGCGGTCTTCCCAAGTGTGAAACTGCATGAGGTCGAGTTTTTCGACGCCGAGATTGGCGAGGCTTTTGTTGACGTACTCTTCGATGTAGTCGGGAGGATAGCAATCATCGAGGGTGAAATCGCGGCGGCTGGGCCATTGGCGATTCTTCGGCGGAATTTTCGTGGCGACATAGAGTCTCTTGCCGGCGTTGGCGCGAAGAACCTTTGCGAGGATTTGTTCGCTGCGGCCGTCGCCGTAAGCCCACGCGGTGTCGAAAAAATTGCAGCCGAGATCGACGGCGCGCTGCAGGGCGTCGAGCGATTCGGCATCGTCGGAGCCGGTCCAGCCGGCAAGTCCCCACATGCCGTAGCCAATTTCACTGACATTCCATCCGGTGCGGCCGAACTTGCGATAGCGCATGGTGTGCTCTCCTGAAGTGGAGCGCACATTATACGGGGAGACTAAATTAGAATTCGAATGAACTGTGGAAAACTCTATGCCGGTGTTGGGCGGCTGAGGCGGACAGCTATGAAGGTAATTGAAGACACTTGCGGGAATTTCATGCAATTTTTGAGGTCTAAGATGTGGTGGTGTGGTTCGCATTACGGGAAGACGTGAGCTCATGAAAAACGACGGCGGCGGTATCAAAAATCACAAGGTAGTCTCGCACGAGGAGTGGCTCGCAGCGCGCACAGCGTTTCTGGCGAAGGAGAAGGAGTTCACGCGGCTGCAAGACCAGCTCAACCAGGAGCAGCGCGAGTTGCCGTGGGAGGCGGTCCGGAAAGAGTATGTGTTTGAAGGACCGGACGGGAAACAGACACTCGCGGAGCTTTTTGACGGGAGAAGTCAACTTATCGTCTATCACTTCATGTTTGAACCGGGCGCGAAAGCGGGATGCCCGCACTGCTCGCTGCGAGCCGACGGATTCAACGGCATCGGCGTGCACCTGAAGCAACGCGACGTGACGATGATCGCGGTGTCCCGCGCGTCGTACGGCAAACTTGCGGCTTACCAGAAGCGGATGGGCTGGAATTTCAAGTGGGTCTCCTCGAGCGATACGGATTTCAATTTCGACTATCACGTCTCGTTCACTCCGGAAGAGTTCACAAAGAAGAAGGCTTTCTACAACTTCAAGATACAGGACCCGCAAGCTCCCGAGCGCGAAGGGCACAGCGTGTTCTACAAGGATGAGAGCGGGGCGGTGTTTCACTGCTACTCATGTTACGACCGGGGAAACGACAAGCTGAACATCCATTATCACTACCTGGACCTGGTGCCCAAGGACCGGGATGAAGGCGGGCGCGGACCCTTCTGGGTGCGCCGGCATGATGAATACGACAAATAGCTGAGCATTATGATTGGGAGCGGCGAAGTAACGGGCGGAGGAAGAAGAGAGATTTCTCAAATCCGTAGGGCGACCGTCCGCAGGAGCGGAGGGAAAGCAAACATCGCCCTGCTCCGTTCGAAATGACGGGGTGGGAGTGGATGGCGGGGTCCGCCGGGGTATCGGGAATGCTAACGTCGCAATTTGCGGGGAGTCAGATTGGCTTGTTGGGGTAGGAGGCAGGGCTGCGATGATAAAGAAAAAATTACTGCTGGTGGGGCTGGTGTGCGCACTGGCGGCGGTGCTTGCGGTGGGGGTGCGCGGGGAAGCGACGGAGGAGATTGGGCGGCTGGCGGGGTTGATGGGGTGGAAGGCGGGGACGGTGGCGGCGGATATTGGGGCGGGGGACGGGAAGTACACGCTTGCGGCGTTGGAACGGGTGGGGGCGGCGGGCAGAGTGTATGCGACGGAGATTGATGCGAAGAAGCTGGAGGAATTGAAGGCCCAGGTGGCGAAACGGAAGCTCGGGAATGTGGTGGTGGTGGAGAGCAAAGAGGCGGATACGAATCTGCCGGCGGGATGTTGCGACGCGATTTTCTTAAGGCACGTTTACCATCACCTGACGAAGCCGGCGGAGTTTGATGCCAGCCTGGTGCGGTCGCTGAAGCCGGGAGGGCGGCTGGCGATTATTGATTTTCCGGCGCGCGCGGGGCTGGATCCGGTAGAAGGAGTTCCGAGCAACCGGGGCGGACACGGGATTCCGCAGAAGATTGTGATCGAGGAGCTGAGCGCGGCGGGATTGCAGGTGGAGAAGATCGTGAATGACTGGCCGGAGAATGATTATTGCGTTTTGTTTGTGAAGAAGTGAGGGGGCCTCCGAGGTAAGAGAAAGATGCCGGGCTTCCCGACACACATCGTCGGGACTCCCGGTAAAGGCAACCGGGACAGAGAAGGCGTGCCCCACAAACCGGGGGAAAGCCCGGCGCTACGCAAGACCAGGAGGGCGGCCGAAGAGTCCTTATTGGTTTTTGGACCAGGGAGGGACGACGCCGGACATGCGAGCGTAGGCGACGAGCTGGCCCATGTGCTCGTTAGCGTGAACGATGATCCGCAAGTACATGCCGTCGACGGTGGCATCGCGATCGACGATGTGAACCTTGCGTTCAAGGTCTTTGCGTGTGACCGCTAAATGGGCTTGCTTCACGGCATCCAGTGAACGCTTGAGCCAGTTGATGACCTCGGCTTTTGCGGTAACGGACTTCTCCATGCCTTCCTTCAGGTCGGCGGGCATTTTGGGACCGGTCACGTCCAGCAAGCCAAAATTCGCGATGGCGATATGCATGTAGACTTCGCTTGTGGAACGCACGCCGGGCGCGGGACGCCAGGAGAATTTTTCCTCGGGAGTGGCTTCGGCGAGCGCAAGCAATTGGCTCGAAACGTGGCGCCATTCGCCGTCATAGCCCTGCCAGATTCCTTCGGGGGCCGTTTGCGCGAAGGCGGGGCGCGCGCCGAACAACAATAGGAACACAAAAAGCGCTTTCCTCATGATTTCTCCCCAGTCTGACTCTCTTGTCAGTGGCTCCGTTTTTTCCTGGCCCGCGGAACTGGGCCGGCGTCCCGAACGGAAGCCAATTCTATACCTATCGAGGGGGCTGGCGAAAATGTTAGGTGAGCGGGGAGAAGATAGCGGGGCAAGAGGCAGTCTGTTAGACTGGCGCGGTTTTGAGGCGGACGACACGAAGGCGATTCCTTGGGCAAGCTGCTGGTTCGGCGGCGGGAGCGATTGTTTGCGCTGGAGTGGGCCCGGAGCTGGTTGCCGGGATGGGAACGGAGCCGGCGGCGGGGCCGAGCATGGTCTTCCCGATAGCGGCGCGAGAGCGGATTGCGATTGCGTCGTATCCGTTCCGGGACTTCATCGCGGGGCACGATGACAAGAGCGGCAGCGGGAAGATGGAGTTGAAAGAGTTCGCGGGGCACGTCAGCGCCAAATTCAACATCAAGAAGATCGAGCCGTGGAGCGCACATTTCCGTTCGCTGGAGAAGGCGTATCTGGAGGAGCTGCGGGCGGCAGTGGAGAAGGCGGGCGCCGCGATCGTCAACATCGCGGTGGACGGCGAGCACAGCCCGTATGCGGCGGACAGCGTGGAGCGGGAACGGGCGGTGGCGTTCAGCAAGCAGTGGATTGATGCGGCGGTGACGATTGGTTCGCAGAGCGTGCGGACCAATCTACCGCAAGCGAAGGATTCGAAGCCAGACGTGGAGCGGACAGCGGAGAGTTTGAAGCGCGTGGCGGAATATGGCGCGGCCAAAAATGTAGTGGTGAACATGGAGAACGACAACCCGGTCAGCGAAGATCCGTTCTTCCTGGTGAAAGTCATCGAGAAAGTGAACAGCGCTTGGCTGCACGCGCTGCCGGATTTCGCGAACACGCTGGCAGCTTATGAAGAGGCGTACGCCTGCCGGGGAATCGAAGCGATGTTTGGACACGCGTACAACATCTCGCACGTGAAAGAGACGGAAGTGGGCGACGGGAAAGACAAGATCGCGCATGTGGATTTGCCGCGGACGTTTGGGACCGCGAAGCAACATGGGTATAAAGGATATTTTTCGATGGAGTGGGACAGCCCCGGCGATCCTTATGCGGGGACGGCGGGCTTGATTGAGAAGACGCTGAAGAATCTGGGCTGAACAGCACAGCCCCGTGACCTTCATTCGTAGCGGAGAGCGACAATCGGGTCAATCCGAGTGGCCCGCTGCGCGGGCAGTAGCGCTGCAAGCGCGGAGACCGCGAAGACCAGGAAGCAAACTAAGGCAAGCGTAAAGGGATCGGTAGGAGTGACTTCGAAGAGAAGGCTCCGCAAGACGCGGCTCAGCGCAAGTGAACCTGCGAGGCCGAGGAGCAGGGCGATGGCGGTTAGGGCAAGAGCCTCTCGAAGAACCAGGCGAACGACGTCCGCCGAACGAGCGCCAAGAGCAACGCGAATCCCAATTTCGTTGGCGCGCTGGCTGATGGCATAGGAAACGACGCCGTAGACGCCGATCATCGCAAGCGCAATGGCAAGCCCCGCGAAAACCAGTAATAAAACGGCTTGAAAACGAGAGCTGGAAACGGAATCGGAGAAGATTGTTTCCATGGGTTGAATGTCGGAGACAGGCTGATCGGGATCAACGCGGTGGACGGCCGCTTCAGCGGAGCGAGCGTTCTGGAGGGGGTCGCCGACGGCGCGGACGACAAACGTCGCAAAATACATAGGTGCTTGCGAATTGGAGAGGAAGATGGTGGGTTCGGGGGCATCCTGCAATTGCGCCTGGCGGGCATCGGCGACAACGCCAACGATTTCGACGGGCTTCTCAATGGTCCAGCAGACGCGGAGCTGCTTGCCGAGAACATTTTGGCCGGAGTAGAAGCGCTCCACGAAAGCGTGGTTGACGATGGCGACGGGGGGAGCTTCAAAATGGTCGCGGTCGTCGAAGTCGCGGCCGCTGAGCAAGGAAGTACGCACGGCCTGGAAGTAGCCGGAACTGATAATGAGGAATTGCGCGGAAGGCGATTCGGCGGGCGCGGGGGTGGGCTGGTCCGCGGGAGAAAAACAGGAGCCAGAGGTTTTTTCCGTGAGCGGAAGGAAGTGAGTCGAGCCAGCGGCTTGAACGCCGGGAGTGTTGCGGATTTCGGCAAGGACTTTCTCGAAGTATCGCGAGCGCTTGAGATTGTCGTGATAGCGCGCGGGTGAAGTCCAAATATGCATAGTGAGGAGATGCTCGGAGCTGAAACCGGGATCGACTGAGATGAGCCGGGCAAAGCTGCGGAGCATGAGACCGGCGCCAACAGAGAGCAGAAGCGCGAGGGCCACTTCCGCAACAACAAAACAGCGGCGGAGAGTCTGGTGGCCGCCGACACCACCGCGGAGAGAGCCCTGCTTGAGCGCGTTCTGGAGGTCCACGCGAGAGAGGCGAAGCGCAGGCACGAGACCGAAGACGACTGCGGTAAAGAGAGAAGCGAGGAAGGTGAAGAGCAAAACGCGGGCGTCAATGGCGATAGGTTCGCTGCGAGGCAGCGGCGCGTTCTGAGGAATAAGAGCGAGGAGGCCGTTCAGGCCCAGATGAGCGAAGAGCAGTCCGGCGGCCATGCCCGCGAGCGAGAGAAGCAGGCTTTCGACGAAGAGCTGCCGAACGAGGCGGAATCGCGCGGCACCCAGCGCGGAACGAACAGCGAGTTCGCGAAGGCGGCCGGTGCCGCGCATGAGGAGCAGGTTGGCGACATTGGCGCAAGCGATGACAAGAAGAAAGCCGACGGAGGCGAGCAGAACCCAGAGCGGGCGGCGAACTCCTCGCGTGGCGTCTTCGAGCATGGGAAAAACGTTGGCGCTCCAGTTCTTGTTGTTGTCTGGGCGCGCTTGGGACGTGAAATTGGCAACGCGGAGCATGTCCTGCTGAGCCTGGCTGATGGAAACGCCCGGTTTGAGGCGCGCAACAACGGTGAGATAGCGGCCACTTTTCCACTCTTCGGTACGCGCGATGGGCAAGGGTGTCCAGATTTCAGATTTAATCTTTGGGAAGGAAAAACCTCGAGGCATTACCCCAATCACGGTGTACGGCGCGGCGTCGACGTCTACTTTCGCTCCGATGATTTTCGGATTGGCGCCATACTGCCGTTGCCAGAGTTCGTAGCTGAGGATGACGACGTGATCTTGGCCAGCAACCCGGTCGGGGGCCGAGAAGGTTCGTCCGAGCAGCGGCGGAATGCGCAGGATGGAGAAAAATTCCGTAGAGACTTGCATGCCCTGAACGGCCACGGGCTGCCCCTGAAAACTAAGATTGGTCATCAAGCCCGAAATGGCGGCCATGGATCCGAAAGATTGGGCGTGGTCGTGCCAGTCGAGAAAATTGAAAGGGTTCACAACGTTGCGAGGACTGTCATACTTGATGGAAGACTCCCAGATGCGGACGAGACGGTCTGGCTCCGGATAGGGCAAGGGGCGGAGGAGAACGGCGTCAACGACGGAGAAAATCGCGGTATTCGCCCCAATGCCGAGAGCGAGGGTGAGCACCGCGACGGCCGCGAAGCCCGGGCTGCGTTGCAGCATGCGAAGCGCGAATCGCGAATCGCGAGCGCATTCGTCCAGCCAGCCAATGATGTCCACGGAGCGAGTGTCTTCCTTGAGGAGTGTGGTGTTGCCGAAGCGTTTTTGGGCGTCGTAACGCGCATCCCGGGCGGACATTCCGGCGGCGAGGTTGTCCGCGGCGCGCATTTCAAGATGCGAGCGCAGCTCTTCGTCGAGATCCTTATCCAGGCGTCCTCTTCGGAACATGGCTCGTAGGCGAGAGATCAAAGACAAGATGCACCTTCCTTTCGGCGCGTTCAGGCGAAGTGCAGAACTTGAGCGACGGCTTGCGTGAGGCGCTCCCAATTCTTTTCTTCGTCGGCAAGTTGTTTACCGCCTTTGGCGGTCAACTGGTAATAGCGAGCGCGCCGATTGTTCTCAGAGACGCCCCATGCAGCGGTGACCCAGCCGTCTTGCTCCATGCGGTGGAGGGCAGGATAGAGGGAGCCTTCCTCGACGCGCAGGAAGTCCTTTGAAACCAACTGGATGTGAAGCGTGATGCCGTAGCCATGCAAAGGACCGCGGACGAGCGTCTTGAGGACAAGAAGGGCCAGCGTGCCCTGGAGAAGGTCATTCTTGGGTTTGAGCATGAATGCTCCCATAGATAGCTATAGGTAGAGACGGGGCGGAGCCGAAAATGTTTCAGAAAAACAGTCAGAGGGAATAGCGTGTGAGTCAAGAGTGGCGCTTGTTGGGAGGAGTCTAGCGGGAGTATGCTTCACAGCGCGTTTTGTGGGGGAAGGAGACGGAAATGAGACTACGTGCAGGTTTGATAGTGGCTGGGATGACGGTGTTTATGGCGGCGAGCAGTGCGTTTGCGCAGCAGGCGACGCCGGACATGACGCCGGTAGCAAATCCGGTGAGCGGATTCGTGAAGGCGGGAGTGGCGCGATACGAGAAAAACATGGTGGCAGCGGCCGAGGCGATGCCGGCGGAGAAATATGCATTTAAGCCTTCGTCGGAGATGAACTCGTTCGGGCATTTGATCATGCATATCGCGCAGTCGAACAATACCTTTTGCTCCAAGATTTCGGGGCAGGCGGCACCGGAAGTGAAGATTGCGGAGACGGATCCGAAGGACAAGCTGGTGGCGGCGGTGAAGGATTCCTTCACGTTTTGTACTGCGGCGCTGGCAAAGGTGGATGATTCGAAACTGGGGGAACAATTCATGATGTTCGGGAACCGGCCGATGTCGCGGGGAGGCGCGCTGGTGGCGCTGGGCGGGAGTTGGACCGATCACTATGCGACGCAGGCAATTTATTTGCGGTTGAATGGGATTTTGCCGCCGACGGCACAGCCGGCGAAGTAAGAAAAGCCACCACTCAGATTGTTTGTCCTATCCCGCGGCTTGCGGGCGCGTCGAACCTTGCCAGGGGACCTGATGGAATTGTGCGCCGACGGATGTGTTCCTAAGCAACCGAGTCCGCCGCTCAGCCGTCTAAGGTGCTAAGCTTAAGTGTCGCTTATGCGCCGTGAGACATCCATTTTCGGGGGAACGACTGCGCGCCGCTCAATGGCGCTGCTGGCTTGCGTTGCGCTGCTGTATTTTGCGGCGGGCGGCTCGCTGTTCCATCGGCACACCAATGGGCCCGATACGGCATGTCATATCTGCCAAGCGCTGCACATGCCGGCGCTGGCAGCCGCCCGGCTGGACCTCGCCAGCACGCCTCGGGTCGTCACCTGGTATTCTTTGGTGCCGCGACATGCGTCGCCAAGCGATTCGTTTTCCCTGCATCGCGCCGGGCGCGCACCTCCCACCGCATAAATCTTCTCCCTGACTCGAAGTGTATTTCCGTGCGCCGGCTTTTTGAAGGCCAGCGTCACCGCCATTTTTTTCCGGCGGCCTCGATCCACACAAAACACAAATAATTCTCGAAAGGGATGGAGAAAAAATGTTGAAGCGTTTGAGTATCAGCTTGGTGTTTGTTTTGGGATTGCTGGTGTTATTCGCAGCCGGACCGGCGAAGGCGCAAATGGGGAATTCCGGATCCATCGAAGGGGTAGTGAAGGATCCTTCCGGAGGAGTGGTGGTCGGCGCGACGGTCGAAATCTCATACGCGGTGAGCGGCTTTCATAGAGAGACTGCCACGGGAAGCGACGGCAGCTTTAAGTTCACGAACGTCCCCTTCAATTCCTACCACCTGGCGGTAACGGCAGGAGGCTTCGACAGCTTCGCACAGGATGTGGACGTGCGCTCAGCGGTTCCCACGACGGTACAAGTCGGTTTGAAGATTGGGACGGCGGTACAGACGGTAAACGTTGAAGCGAGGGACCTGGTGGAAAATGAATCCACCTTTCATACGGACATCGACCGAGGTTTGTTCGACAGGCTGCCGCTGGAAAGCGCGTCGTCGTCAGTGAGTTCGCTGGTGACGCTGGCGGCGCCCGGCGCGGTAGCGGACTCCAACGGCCTGGTTCACGCCATTGGGGACCATGCGGAGAGTTCCTTTTCCGTCGATGGCCAGCCTGTAACGGATCAGACGAGCAAAGTCTTTTCAAACCAAATACCCGTCGATTCGATCCAGTCGTTGGAAGTGATCTCCGGCGCCCCGCCCGCTGAATTTGGCGACAAGACGAGCCTGGTCATCAAGGTAACGACACGTTCCGGCCTGGGCCAGACGAAACCCGTCGGAAGCGTGAGAGCTTCCTATGGGAGTTTCGGGTCAGTGAACGGGGGATTCGATGTGGCGTTTGGAGCCCCGAAGTGGGGCAATTTCCTTGCGGCGAATGGCTTGAACACGGGCCGCTTCCTTGATCCACCGGAATTTCAAGTTATCCATTCCAAGGGTAACGAGCAGAACGTATTCGAGCGCGTGGACTTGCAGCTTTCAGGTGCGGACGCCGTGCACGTAAATGGGGGCTACACGCGATCCTGGTTCCAGAATCCAAATTCATTCGATGCGCTGGCATCCGGACAGGATCAGCGCGCACAGATCAAGACGTACAACTTCGCACCGACCTGGACTCACTTGTTTAGCACCAGCACACTGCTCAATGTCGGGTTTTTCGCGCGGCACGACCAGTTCAACTACTACCCGAGCGCAAATCCACTTGCGGACGTTTCCGAGACCGCCACGCAACGACGCAAGTTGACGAACATAGGCCTGCGCAGCGACCTGTCCTACGTCAAGGGAATCCATAACGTAAAAATGGGAGCAACCTTCGAGCACACGCTGCTCACGGAGAACTTCAGCCTGGGACTCACGGACCCGACAATCAATTCACCATGCTTGACCCAAAACGCCGCCGGGGACTCTGTCGGAGCCGGGGATACCACGTTGACTGACCCTGCTCAATGCGCTGCGGCTGGCTTCCAGCAAAATGTGGCAGCTAATCCCAACGCATCTGCACCCTTCATCCCACTTCTGGGATGCATCGACCTGACCAGACCCAGGCCTTCAGCGAACGACGGCTGCACGACTGCGCAAAGTACGCTGTTTGGTTTCAATGGCCGAGGGGACGTTCGAGAGCTCGCGCTCTACTTGCAGGACACCATTACCAAGGGTAATTGGTCTTTCAATGTGGGGGTACGAGGCGATTTATATCGAGGCCTCACCAAAGAGTCACAAATCGAGCCACGCGCGGGGATTTCCTACAACATCAAGCCGAGCAATACTGTCATGCGCGTTTCCTATGCGCGTATTCTTGAGACGCCCTTCAACGAAAACCTGGTGGTCGCCAGCGTAACGGGTGATCCTTTCCTAGACGCGATCTTCGGCGGGTCATCGGGGCCGATTCGCGCTGGTCAACGTAACGAATTCCATGCGGGACTGCAGCAGGCATTCGGCAGATATCTCGTCGTTGATGGGGACTATCTCTGGAAGTACACACACAACGCGTACGACTTCAGCGACCTGCTGAATACGCCGATCTTTTTCCCGATTGGCTGGCACAACTCGAAGATCAGCGGGTTCAATGCGCGTGTCAGCGTGCCCAACTACCATGGGTTCACGCTATTGACGGTTATGGGCCACGCTTCCGCTCGCTACTTTCAGCCGCAGGTCGGAGGGCTAGGCACCAGCGATGGACCTGTGTTCCGCATCGACCACGACCAGAACTTTCAACAGACCACTCACGTGCAATACCAACCGCGGAAACGCGCCCCATGGGTGGCGTTCACTTGGCGCTATGACAGCGGCTTGGTGGCCGGGGCTGTGCCCTTCGCGGCGGATACAACGACTCCTGTGGATCTGACGGGGCTCTCAGCGGACCAGCAGATGCAGGCAGGGCTCTTCTGCGGGAGCGTTTTCCCAACACCGAGCACTCCGCTGGTGACGTGCGCCCCATCTGCCTACGGGTCGACGCGGCTCAAGATACCGGCGCCGGGAACGGAGAACGATGACCACAATCCGCCGCGTGTTGAACCGCGCCACCTGTTCGATACCAGCGTGGGTGATGACGATCTTTTCCACGGCGACCACTACAAGTGGAGCCTGCGCTTCACGGTGATCAACCTGACGAATAAGACCGCACTTTACAACTTCCTGTCAACGTTCAGTGGAACGCACTTTGTGACACCGCGGACGTATACAGCGGAACTCGGCTTTCATTTCTAGGCAGGAAGCCATACCCGAATCAGGAGCCGCTTGAGGGCGTCGAAACGCTACGCTTGCCGAGTGGAAGGAGAGGCCGCTTCGAGTTCGCGATTCGCGGAGGCAGCGCCTTCCAGTTCGCGGGCGGATCGGCCGTGGTGAACGATCAGGTGCAGGAAAAACATAAGCACGAGGATGCCGCCGAAGGTGACGACGATGGTGGCGCCGGTGGGCGTGTCCATCTGCACGCTGAGATAGCAGCCAAGCGCTGAAACTAGGGTGCCCATGGTCCAACCAATCGCCAGACGCGTACCAATGCGGTCCGCGAAGAGCATGGCGCCGACACTGGGAACGATCAGGTAACAGAAGACCAGCAAAACGCCGGCGATAGCCACGGAAGACGTCACGACAAAACCGAAAGAAGCGTAGAAAAGGAAGTCCCAGAAGCGGACGTTGAGGCCTGATTGTTCGGCCTTGCCGTGGTTCATCGAGATGGCCAGAAATCTTTTGCGAAAAATAAAATGAAACACGCCGATGGCTCCATAGAGCAAAGCCGTCTTGCGAACTTCGGGCCAGGAAACAGAGAGGATGTTGCCGACGAGCATGTCCTTGAGGTGCTCGGTTTCGCCGGTGGCTTTGCTCATGAGCAGGATGGCGGTAGCGGAAGCCACGGCGTAAGCAATGCCGATAAAAGCTTCCTGGGGAATGTGGCCTCTGCTGGAGCGAGCGAAAGCAAAGATTCCGGCGCCAAGAAACGTGAACGCCAGGCTGATCCAATACGCGGCGCGTCCATGCGGGTCCATGCCGGCGACGATGGCGACGGTAGCGCCGAGAGCCGCGATTTGGGCAAGGGCCAGGTCCACAAAAATGACCCCACGCTCGACCACATGCACGCCCAAATAGGCGTGAATCCCTGTGAGAATGAGGCTCGCGACAAAGGGTGCGAGCAAGAACGGCAGAATTTCCATCCGGCGGTCTCCTGAACGTTATTTCGTGGTGTCGAATGCCTGCTTCAGTTTGGCAATATCATAATCAAACAGCTTAAAGTAATCGGTGATTTCCTTCTCGCCGCCTACCGAAGGCATCAGGACGACGACTTTCGCACCGGTCTCGCGGGCGATGGAGTTGGGAGTTTTGAGGTCGAAGTAAGGTTCAACAAGAATGAGCTTTACGCCGTCGCGCTTCATCTGGCCGATCAACTCGACAGTGTGCTGCGGGCTCGGAGGAATGCCGGGGCGGGGCTCGACGTATCCCACGACATTGAGGCCGAAGTGTTCGGCGAAATTGGGCCAGGAGCGGTGATAGGTGACGACCTTGCGGCCGGCGTAGGGCTTCATCTCCGCGAGCCATTTTTCATCGGCCTGTTTGAGCCGCTGCTCAAAGGAATCGTAGCGCTGGGCGAAATAGGCAGCGTCGCTCGAGCGCATTTCGGAAAGTTTGTCTCGAATGCCCTTGGCGATGCGCAAGCCGTTCTCGGGATCAAGCCAATAGTGCGGGTTGCCGAGCGGGTGAACGTCGCCTTCGGCGCGGGTTACTTGGCCCGTGGGAATCTCTAGAATTTTGGCGAAGCGGGAAGCGTCAAAGTAGCCCGGTGCGCCAACTTGAATCTTCGGATTGGTAGACTGGCTGATGAGCGGGGGAAGCCAGCCGATTTCCAGCTCGAGTCCGACGACGATGAGAAGATCGGCATGACGAAGTTTTAGAAGGAAGCTGGGCTTGGCTTCAACGAAGTGCGGGTCCTGGTAACCGCGCGCGACGGATTCGACGTCGACTTTTTCGCCGCCAATTTCCTGAGCGAGGGCGGCGAGGTCGGTGGTGGCCGTCATGATACGAAGTTTGCTGTCCGCACGGCTCGCTGGAGGGCTGACGAAAGCGAAGATGAGGGCGCATGCAGCAAGAATCGCGCTGATTCGAGTAGTCATTTTTGTGCGTCGCATGATATCTCAGGGACCTTTCTTAAAACGGCCTTAGAACGGGTGCGCGCCATGCGCGCCCATAACGAACAAAAACTGGAAGAGAAATTCGTTGGCGTTGGTGTAACGATCGTTGGGCACGTCCCACAAATGGCCGTAACGATACTGGCCACGGATCTGGCTGAACTCGCTGGGCCAATAGGTGAGAATACCGGAAAATCCGGTGTCCGTCAGGCTAGCGTTGGTGGCGCGGCCGCTGCGGTCGAAGCGACCGCCAAGTGTCCAGCGGCGGTTGACGCGGTATTCGGCGTCGGAGTAAAGGCCGAAAGCGTGCTGGGTTTGGAAAACGTTAAGCGGAGACAGTTGGTCGCGGGCGCTCCAAAAGAATTCGTTGCGGAGGAGGAAGGAGTGGTAGATGGAGCGGCGGAGCGGCTTCCAACGGAGAGTGGCATCAGCGGAATAAAGGTTGGTGAGGAAGTTTGCGGGATCGAAGGTCGTGCCAACGCCTGCAGTGTTGTGGCCCCGCGCGTAGGAACCACCGAGATCGATATTGGTCGATTCGCCAAGGTCGCGGTAAAGACGGAGATGGCCGACGACGCTGACATCCTGGCGGCGGTTGGACGTAAATACATCGCTGGAGTCGCCACGGTAGACCTGGGCGGTTCCCTGAAGGAACCAGTTTTTCGGGGCCGGCAGGAACCGCGAAAGGGAGATGCCAGCGTCGTCGATGCCGTCTTCGCCGCCGACGAGATTATTGCTTACCAGAGGCCGGTCAATGAACGGCAAAGCGTGATTGTGGATGGTATTGACCTTGCCAAATTCGGCGCGCATCTTGCCGACTTTCAGAAGGAGCCCCGCCGGAAGAGAAGTAAAGGTGACGTAACCTTCCTCGACATTTACGCCCGTTTCGCCGAAGGAGATGAAGGCGTCGGCGCGCGCATAGGGGTCAATAATGGCTTGCAGGCCCACTTCGGATTCGTGGAGTTCGAGCGACCGCGACGGGGAGATAGTGTTGCGTCCGGCTGTGCCAATGAAGTCGCCGATCAAGCTGATGTCTGGATTTAGAAGCTTGGCGTTGGAAGTTGCGCCGCCATAGGACTGCGTTTGGGCTAGTTGCGGCTCCGGTGCAGGGATGGGCGGGGCTGTCGAGGAAGTAGAGCTGGGGAGCACCCCTGGCTCAATTCGCGTGGAAGCAAGCAACAGGCGGGTCCCGGTAGTGGGATCAGCCGGTTTTGTATCGCGGATAGTTTTCAACTCTCCCCGGAGCAAGGCCACTTCCTCGGCGAGTGTGCGCACCTGCTCTTCAAGAGCGCGTATGCGAACTTCTTCGGGAGCAGTAGCAGCCGCTCCCGCCGAGGGAGGGCTCTGGTTCCCAGAGATAGAGGATTTCTCCTGCGCATACGCAGACGTCGAGAGAAGAACGACTAGTGACAACGCGGAGAATCGTTTCATGGCGCTACTCCTAGCTAAGAAAATGTGTATTTTCCAACCCGGATACCGACTGAAACTACGACTTGGCTAGAGGGCAGGAGGCGCGCGCGGAGAGGTAGCGCGCGAAACTGCTGAGGAAGCCGAAATGGCTAAGGGAGCGATTTCGAGCCGGTTGGTGACCGGCACAATGGCGATGAGAGGCGACTGCGCGGCGACAACAGATGCTGCTGTCGAGCAGACCGGGCAAATGTGCGAGGCGGACGGCGTGGACGTCAAGTCCGTGCAAAAGTGGAGCTGCGCTCCAAGGAAGATGACCCCGAGGAACAATGCCAGAATGCATATCCGCTTAGTCTTGGCCTGCATGTGCTTACTAAGACGGAGCTTAGGCCGGAATGGTTGCAGGGTCAAGTTCGGAGGCCGCCGGGGAGCAAGTTCAAATTACAAGGCGACGTAACCGAAAGAGAACCCTTTATTTCCGGGCTAGATAGGTTTGGGCTTCGGCGAGTTCTGGGCGGTCTGCGGCTGAGCCACAGATTCCGGCCAGCTTGGCGTAAAACGACTGCGCGCTGCCTGCGTCGCCAGTAGCCTGCGCCGAACGGGCGGCTCCTAGAAGACCGTCAAAGCGATTCGGGGAATTTTTCAGAACCGTTTTGTATTCGGCGAGGGCGTCGGCCGGGCGCTTGAGTTCCAGAAGCATGTCCGCGAGCATTTCGCGGGCGGGGACGCCGACGGATTCGCCGCCATTTTTGTCCTGACGGTCGGCGGCTGTGCGCAATTCTTGAAGGGCTTCATCGGATTTTCCCTTGGCGAAGGCCAGCCAGGCTTCGGCTTCCCTGAGATCGGAGGCTTTTTCGTTGGAGACCCCGTAACCTTCTTTTCGGGCGCGCTTCTCGCGGTCGGCGACGAGTTGAGTAAGTTCCCTGACGTCTGCTTCCGCGCCGGTCACATCGCCGCTCCGCGCGGCGCCGATGGCGCGTGCCCAATAAACATTGTCTAGCCAGTCTTTGCGAGTCGCCGGAACCGGCAAAGCGGCTGCTTCCTTCCAGCGGTGCAGTTCCATAGCAGTTCGGGCGGTGAAATAAGCGCGATGTTCGGCTTTGCTCTCTTCGTTTGCACCAACCACATGATCGGTGTGTTCAATGACTTCGCGTGCTTTGGCTTCCTGGCCGCTTTGAAGATAGGAGTAGCTTAGGAAGTCCATGGCGTGGGTCTGGTAGTGGGATTCCGCGAGATGCATTTCCGCGGCATGAGCGCCGGAGGCGTTTGCAGCAATGTTCGAGGTGATGGAATCCTGCCACAAGCCGAGACGCACGAAGATATGCGAAGGCATGTGCAGGGCGTGGGCAGAGTCCGGCGCGATGGCAGCGTAGCGGCGGGCAGCGTCGAGGCCTTGGGCTGCGAATTCGGGGCGATCGGTGGCGTGAATCATGTAATGCGCTATACCCGGATGGTCTGGATGTTGCTGAAGCAGCGGTTCGAGAATCGAGATGGCCTTCTGACGATCGGCTATTTCGTTGTCGTGGTCCTCTTCCGCCAGCGACACAAGCGAAAGGGCATAAAACGAACCGAATTCGACGTCTGCGGGATTCTCGCGGTAGAGGCGTTCCAATACCGTGGAGTAGGCCTTGGTACGGTCGACATGGGACATTCTTGATTTTTTCTGGAAGAAAGCGGCGGCGGCATCGAGGAAGCCTTGCTCCCGCGAATTCGCAGAATGAAGTTTTTGCGCCCTCTCGATGTCTTTGCGGCCTTCTTTCAAGGTTTTGTCATTCGGGAAATCCCAAAGCTGATGAAACCGGGCCATCGCTTTGCCCCAATAGGCCATGGTGCACTTTGGTTCTTTGGTCGCAGCGTCGGCAAACGTCTGCTCGGATTCCTTGTATTGGAAGGAATGCAAGAGGGCCACGGCCTTTTCGATCGTGGGTTGCACGTCAGAGGTGCAACTGGTGGGGAAATTCACTTTGCCGAGTTGGTCCGGCGACGCGGCGGATGCGGTACCCGCGCGGACTGCCGAAGCTTGAAGAGCGATAAAAAAGACGAACAGAGTGAGAGCCGAGATGAACCGACGTTGCGGACGCATGATGATTCCTCCGATTGGCGGCAATGATTCTACCTCCAGCGATTGTCTGAGGTAGAGCTAAACCTTTTGGACGCGGGGGGCAACGGAAGTTGGACGCGGCTTTGGCGCTGCGGCTACAATGAAGGCGGAGCGGTTCTTCGAAGCAGGTGAGGGTGCGAAAGCTGTTTGAACCAATGACGAATCTCTGAGGTGCTGCGGATAGACAGCCCGTGTGCACGGCCTGTCCCGCTGGCGGGACTCTTTCAAGCAGGCGGAGAAAGAACCGCGAGCGGGGCAGGAAAGCCTAACGGTTGGCTCGTGGCGCCCTACTATTTCAGAGGTTCACGGCCTAGCTCTCCACGGCCAAGCGGTCCGCTCCATTTTTGTGTTTTGCGGTTTGAAAGAGTCCATGCGCGTACTTTTTGTAGGAGACATTGTCGGATCGCCGGGACGGCAGATCGTTCGCGATCGGCTGGCGGACGTCGTGGCGCAGCGGCGAATCGATCTGGTGATCGCCAACGGTGAGAACTCGGCGTCGGGATTTGGGATCACGCCGAGGCTGGCGGAAGAACTCTTGAAAATGGGGATCGATGTGCTCACCGGCGGGAATCACAGCTGGGACCGTAAAGAGATCCTGGAGTTCCTGCCGCATGAGCCGCGCTTGCTGCGGCCGGCAAATTTTCCCGAAGGCAATCCAGGCAGCGGGTTTTATGTCGGGACCGCCAGGAATGACGTGAAGTATGCCGTGCTGAACCTGCAGGGGCGCGTGTTCATGACTCCGATCGACGATCCTTTCCGGAAAGCCGACAGTGAGCTGGCGAGAATTCCGGAAGATGTCGCGTTCGTGTTTGTGGACATGCATGCGGAAACCACGAGCGAGAAAATCGCCATGGGCTGGTATCTCGACGGCCGGGTGACCGCCGTTGTCGGAACGCACACGCACGTGACTACCGCCGATGAACATGTTTTACCGCAAGGCACGGCGTATATCACCGACGTGGGAATGACCGGGCCGCACGGCGGCGTGATTGGAATGGAGCGCAACGGCATCATCACGAAGTTTCTGAACGGGCTGCCAGCGCGGTTTGACGTTGCTTCCGGCAACGTGCAGATGAACTGCGTGTTGATCGAGACGGACGACGAAGGCCCTCACAATGCCGCCGGCCGGCTACGCGCACGCTCCATCGAGCGCCTGCGCTTTTGTATTGACTGATCGTTACAGCACTCTGCGGCAACTCGGGGCAACCTGCGCACGTCCGTAGTAATCTGAAGATTCATGCGAAAGAGGGTGGGCCCAATCGTGAGAGTTCTTGCGGTGATGTGTCTGCTGGCGTGCGCCGCCGGGAGAGCGGTTGCTCAGGACGAGGGCGACCTCATCGCCAAACAGCGCGTGTTTTCAGGCGTAGGCCCGGGGCTGCGGACGGTGAAGAGGGGCGCGGACGGGCGGCTCTACATATTGGCTTCGCCGTCGCCAGGATTGCTGGTGCTCGACGCGCAAGGCAAGCAGGTTCTGTCGATAAGCGAGGTGGGCGTGGCGCAGGGCGGCAGCGGTCAGGGGCGTAACCTGATTACCTTTGGGGAGGACTGCGACGGGGCTGCCGACGGAAAGATTTACGTGGCGGACCGCGGGGCGAACCTGGTCCAGGTGTTCACCGCCGACGGCACATTGCTTCGATCAATTCCCGTGAAGAATCCCATCTCGGTGGCGGCGCTGCCCGAAGGTGAAGTGGCCGTGGGCACGCTTCGGGAGCCACATCTGGTGATGGTTTTCGACAAGAACGGAAGGGATGTGCGTGAGTTCGGCGATCCAGAACCCCTCTCGGAGCGGGAGGATATGAATCGTTTTCTCAACATTGGGGAGCTCGCCACAGACGCCCAAGGGCATCTCTACTATGCATTTGCTTACATGCCAGAGCCGACCGTGCGGCAATACGACCGCCTGGGCTACGCGGGTCAGGACATTCAATATACCGCGCTCGATGCCATGCCGACGGCGCAGGCCGCTCGCAAAGAGATTGAACGCCAGGAAGCCAAAGGCAAACAGCCGTCGTTCAAGAGGATCCTGACGGCGGTCGGAGTCGACCGGGAAAATGGGGAAGTCTGGATTGCGCTCTACAACACGCTGCTGCATTTCGATAAGGAAGGCAACCGGCGCGCCACCTACAAGGTCTACACGCCGCAAGGCGCGCGGCTGGAAGCCAACACAATTCTCGTGGAACGAGACCGGCTGATCATCGGAAGCGACCCGCTGGGCATCTACGAATTTGAACGGCCCGACAAAAAAAATCTGAAATAGTCCGAGTTTTCCTCAGGCTCAATGGTGTTTGTTCCGTGCGCACTTCGGTTGGGATATGAAAAAATATTCACAATTGCCGCGAAAATAGCTGCCATTCATGGAGGCGGCACCAAAATAGTGCTTGTGGAAAAACTGTGCATGGGGTGTGAAAGCTGGTGCTGGTCTTCTCCTATTTTTCTCTTGCCCCCTGCGCTCCAATCAGAGACAATCCCGCGCTGACTCATAACGGCGGTTCGTGGGCCGACAATTCCAAACGGGCCGCGCGCGGAGCGACAGGGGCCAACTAGAGCGTTCCAGCGCGGGCAAGAATCCCGAAGCTGAAGAAAAACGCGAGTGGGATCTGCTTTCCACAGCTTTTGCACATCTGTGGAAATAGCACAGGGGTTTCTTTCTCTTCCGATGACGACTGCAACTCAACTTGGACGTGAGCGCGAAGCTGTGAATTCCTGGGACAGATTTCTTGAGCGGGTGAAGTCCCGGGTCAGCATTAACACCTTTACGACCTGGTTTCAGCCCACCAGGCTGAACCGGGCCGAGGGGGACACGCTTTTTATCCAGATCCCCAGCGCGGTGTTCCGGCAAGTGCTAACGCGCACGTATGGTGACATCGTCAAGGCCGTCTTCCATGAAATCGGGACGCCGAACATGAAGGTGCAATACGTTTGCACGGAAGAGGAACCGGTGCAGGCCGCGCCGGTAGTCTCCGGCGTGAAACAGGCGAAATTGGATTTTGAGAGCAGTGACCACCAACTCAACACGCGCTACACCTTTGATTCGTTCGTCGTCGGCAAGTCCAACGAATTCGCGCATGCCGCTTCGCGCGCCGTAGCGGAGCAGCCTTCCAAGGCGTACAACCCGCTGTTCCTTTATGGCGGCGTGGGCATGGGCAAGACGCATTTGATGCACGCCATCGGTCACACCATCAAAAAGCGCAATCCGGCGATGCGGCTAAGTTATGTGAGCGCGGAAAAGTTCACCATCGAAGTGATCAATTCCCTGCGTTTTGACCGCATGATCAGTTTCCGCGACCGTTTCCACACCGTGGACGTGCTGCTGGTTGACGATATTCAGTTCATCGCGGGAAAAGAGCGGACGCAAGAAGAGTTTTTTCATACTTTCAATGCGCTCTACGAGCAGCAAAAACAGATCGTAATTTCCTCGGACTGCCTGCCGAAGGACATCAACTCCATCGAAGAGCGGCTGCGCTCGCGGTTCGAGTGGGGATTGATCGCGGATATCCAGCCGCCGGACCTCGAAACCAAGATCGCCATTCTGCAGAAAAAGGCGGAAAACGACCGCTTTAGCCTGCCGGACGACGTAGCGGAATACATCGCGCGGGCCATCAAGTCCAACGTGCGCGAACTGGAAGGCGCGTTGACGCGGTTGATGGCCTACGCTTCGCTGACTGGCGCTACGATTTCGCTGGGGACGGCGCAGCAAGTGCTGCGCAACATCATCGCCTCGCAGGAAAAACGCGTCACCATCGACCTGATCCAAAAGCGTGTGAGCGAGCATTTTAATCTGCGGGAGCAGGACCTCAAGGTCCGTAGCAACACACGCGCGATTGCTTTTCCACGCCAAGTAGCCATGTACATCGTCAAGCAACTCACCACCGCGTCGCTCCCCGAGATCGGCCGCCAATTCGGTGGCAAGCACCACACCACAGTGTTGCACTCCATCAATAAGATCGAAGAGTTGCGCCGGTCGGATAAAGACCTGAACCGCACAATTACACGTTTGATGGACGCGCTGCAATAATCCGTCGGCTTTCTCCCGCATACTTACCGCAGCACACTGGTGGTGCCTTCGGTTTCCATTTTGCGACTTATTTCTGCCAATCGTCGATCACTGTTTACTCTCGGGATTCGCACGCGGCCACGCACTTCTACTCTGTGGAGAAGGCTTGCGAAAGGTGCGGAAAATATGTTGAAGGGAGTGGACCAATTTTAGAATTTCGTGACCTGTCGGTCGGCAAGCGGATAGTTTTCCTAGATACACACAATTTGCCACTTGTAAGTCCGCTCCCTAAAGCCAATGCGCGATTGGAGTTTCCTCGGTATCCACAGATTCACAACCATCATCACAACAACAAGGTTCATAAGTTTCTTAAACTTCGAGAGTCTCCTGTTGTGATGATTTTGGCTGTGAATCATGGTGCTTGACTTGATCTTTCGGGAGGCGCGGCACCCCTTCCCAGGTGTACCGCATTTCACGCCTATTTCCACAGTGCTGGTGCGCTAAGCGGGCTTTATAAGTTGCTCAAAAGCGAGTACAGTACGACAGCGGTAGAATGAGCAAGGGAAGGCCTTGTCCTAGGCCTGATCGAGGGTGAACTTCAAAATGACCGCACCCGGAACGGCACGCGAGGAACATCAAGCGATGGAATTCAGCGTAACAAAGTCCGCGCTGTTGAATGAACTCTCGACCACACAAGGCGTCGTCGAGCGCAAGACCACAATTCCCATTCTGTCGAATCTACTGGTCGAGGCCAAGGGCAGCCAGTTGACGATCACCGCGACTGACCTTGAGTTGAGCATTCGCACGTCGTGCGAAGCCAAAATCAAGAAAGAAGGCGCCGGAACCATCCCTGCCAAGAAATTACTGGAACTCGTGCGTTTGCTTCCCGAAGGCGAGATCAAGGTCAAACTTCTTGAGAATCATTGGGTGGAGATCGTCAGCGATAGGAAAAAATACAAACTGGTAGGCATGGCCAAGGAAAATTTTCCCGCGCTGCCGGTGATGCCGCACACGTTGGTAAAAATCCCCGCTCCGATCATCGAGAACCTCATTCGAAAAACAAAATTTGCGATCTCCCTGGAAGAGTCTCGGTATACCCTGAATGGCGGCATGCTAATCCTGAAACCTGACACGCTGGCGATGGTGGCGACGGATGGCCACCGCCTGGCGCTGGCGGAAACCGATCACAAACTTTCCGGGCTGAATGGCGAAGTAAGGGTTCTTGTCCCGAAGAAGGCCATGGATGAAGTCGAGAAACTCTCCAGCGCCGCCGGCTCGGATGCGCACATCGAATTTGCAAAAGACGAAAGCCATCTTTTTTTCCAGGTCGGTCATCGGCTGCTGATTTCGCGCATTCTCACCGGACAATTTCCGAACTACGAAGCAGTTCTTCCGCGGGACAACAACAAGAACGTGGTTATCGAGCGCGCGGAATTGAGCGATGCGGTGCGGCGCGTCTCGCAACTTGCCGACCAGCGCTCTCACGCCGTGAAGCTGGCCGTTTCGAAAGAAGGCATTGAGATTTCCGCTTCCAGCCCGGAATACGGCGAAGCAAAGGAAAGCATCGAGAAAGAATTTAAAGGCGAGCCTATCGCCATCGGATTCAATTCCAGCTACATGCTGGATTTCCTTGGCGCCGCGGCCGATGGCCCCATCAGCATCGAATTGAAGGACGAACAATCCGCCGGGCAAATGCGCCCGCTGGCCGACGAGTCCTACCGCTACCGCTACATCATCATGCCCATGCGTATTTGAAGCGACCAAAGACCAGAGAACCTAAAAAAAGGCGCCCGTCGAGGCGCCCTTTTTTATATTTGTTTTTGAATCGCAAGCTCCACGGAAGATTAAGTAAATAAACTACTTATTCGGACAACGAGATCCTTCTATTGCTTGAGAAAATGGTCCCTATCGAGTATAATTTTTGGGTTGTCGATTCGCTGATTGGTATCCTCCAAATCGACACGTCCGCCAGGTATAAGTGACCCGGAAATTCGGGCTTCGCGCCAGGAGCTCGGGGGCACGGACCTGGAGAAACATGAGTCTTCGCCACGTCTCGCTGCGCGAGATGGGATGGAGCGGGAACCCTACGAGTTCTGGATTTGCCCGGCCAATCTGGAATCACAGGGTGAGGCGACGCACGGAGCATTCCGCAAATACGCCTTCCTTGCTTCACAGAAAATGTTTTTTTTGCCCGCGGACCCGCACTCCGAATTGCCCGGAGTCTGTCCAACGCCGCAGGTACAAGCGAGAAGTTGCTGGGCCAGGAGAAAAAATGGGCGACAAAGAAAACGTGGG
>Ga0137359_10000529_pt1 | contig 28761 bp, 19 predicted proteins | sample Mad1_40_16metaG_FD_108281 | JGI IMG/M metagenome (GOLD analysis project Ga0137359, IMG submission 108281) | Vadose zone soil microbial communities from Angelo Coast Range Reserve, California, USA - Mad1_40_16 metaG | ecosystem: Environmental > Terrestrial > Soil > Vadose zone | place: USA... | reverse complement strand
TGATCGCGCTTGCCGCTGACAAGGTCGCCGCTTCAAGCGGGGATGAGTTGGTCATCTCACCGGCCGAGGGCCCCGAGAGCACGAATCACAACAGACCGGGCGCCGTATCCTCCGGAAAGGATGAAAGTAGCAAACACATCAACCACCGAGATCAGAGCAACCGTGAAGATTCTCAGTCCGGGTTCGCTTCTAGGGTGGCGGCCGTTCGAATCGGCAATCGAGATTATCGCGGCGAGATTCATGTGATTCTGAATCCACGCGGGCGGATCAACGTTGTGAACGCGCTGCCCCTTGAAGAATATCTTCGCGGGGTGGTGCCGATGGAGCTGTCACCCGGCTCCTATCCTGAAATCGAAGCGCTCAAGGCGCAAGCGGTTGCCGCGCGCTCTTATGCGCTCGCGCATCTCGGCCAGCATCGTAATGAAGGCTTCGATCTGGTGGACGATACGCGAGCCCAGGTCTACGGAGGTCTTTCGGCGGAACGCGAGTTGACTAACCGGGCAATCTACGAGACTCGCGGAATTGCCGCGGTTTTCCCGAGCGAAGACGGGAAGCTTGCGCCTATCGAAGCGCTATACACCGCAAACTGCGGCGGCCGCACCGAGAACAACGACGAGGTCTTCGGAGGCAAGCCTCTTCCTTATCTGCGCGCCGTCGCGTGTGCGCCCGACGGACAGTCGGTTGCCGGCCGCGAAATAGTGTCCAGCCGAACACGAGAATCGTTAATCGGGATTGACGGGCGTTCTATCAGCCGTGAACTCGCGCTGCTTTCAGTGCTCGGGTTTTCAATTCCGCGCCGCGTGACTAGCAGTTATCTGAGCCGTTCGGCTGAGCCGGATGAGGTGAGGAACTGGATAGAGCAAACGGCGCAGCTCAATCAGAGGGACAAGCCGAGCTTCACGCGCGGCGACGGTACGCGCCTGGCTGACTTCGCTCGTCTTGTCAACGCATCAGTCTACGGCGAAGGCCGCGCACGCACCCTGCTGGCTCCGGCCGATGTCGATTACCTGCTTGGTGGGCTCCGCGTGCAAGAGTTGCCGCGTGAAGCGCGCGCGGACGTAGCGATGCTGTTGAAGGACGGAATACTTCGCCTGCCCGCTGACGCCGCGCTTGATGGCCGCGCACCGGTCACACGGGGACAGGCGATTGAGACTCTGGCTCGCGCCATCTCGGCGATACATCAACCGGCCAATCTGAAAACTCAAATCTCAGATTCCAAATCTCAAGTCTCAAATTTGAAATCTCAAACCGCAGATTCAAAGTCTCAAGTCTCAAATGTGAAGTCTCAAACCGAAGATTCCAGGTCTCAGTTCTCAAGTTTGAGATTTGAGAGTCTCAAATCAGGAATCGCGGTGCACTCGGAGAACGGGCAATTGATCATCGCCGCGTCAGGCCCGACTCGAGACTCGAGCGAGAGAGAGAAGGGATCGCGCTTCACCAGCGTGAACGCTAGCGGACCCGGCAGGCTTGCGCGCCCGCAACAAGAAGAGCTGGCCAAAGGCAAACCGCTAAGCGTCCCAACGAAAGAAGCGATGACTGCAATAACCGCAACGCGGGAGGGCCCGCGGCGAAACGGCCAGCCCAGCGGGCTCGAGATCTCTGAAGGCGCCTGGCTGTTTCGAACGATGGGCGGCGAGAGCCATCAGGTCGATCGGTTGACTATCATTGGTGGCGAGCGCGTCGCTTACCATCTGAACGCCAAAGGACAAGTTGACTTCCTCGAAGCGTCAATATCAGACCGTAGTGCCTCAAGCGATCGCTTCTCGAGCGTGGCGCAGTGGCAGGAGCGCGTCCCAATCGAGGAGATGCAGCGGCGGCTGGCCCGCGCCCACATCAATGTCGGGCGGCTCGAGAAGATCGAGCCCGTGACGTTCAGCTCTTCAAGCCGTGTAACCGAAGTCGAGGTGAAAGGTGATGAGAGTCGCGCGCGATTGCGTCGTCCCCAGATCCGCGCCGCGCTCGGGTTGAAGGAGTACCTGTTTATCGTCGATCGGGAGAAAGACGCGCGTGGCCAGGTTGTCGCGTTCGTTTTCACCGGCAGAGGATGGGGCCACGGGGTCGGAATGTGCCAGACCGGCGCCTACGGACTCGCGAGGGGGGGCTACTCGTACACGGCGATTCTTCAGAAGTACTACACGGGCGTGAAGCTTCACAAGATGTATGATTGAAGGCAGTCATTCTAAAACCGCATTGCGGCGCAAAATTATTGTCACATTTTTTGCTCGGTTTTCTGCTTGCGACGAGTTAGGGCATAAGGTATACTCGCGACCTTGTTATAACAAAAGGAATAAGTTACAGCGTGCCGTTGATGGTCGTATTTGGACCCCGAGTGCCTGAGGAAAAAGCCCTAAGACATCTTAGACCGAGGATTCATGATGATCGTTATGCACTCATATCGACAGGCGGCCCGCCGATCTACCCCGAATCTCCCCACAAATCAGGATGGCAGCTAGCCCGGTAACCGTGGTGTTGTTTACCTGAGGGAGAGTCTCGTTTCGCTCTGGCCCTCCACGGCCACGCAGGCAATAAGGCTGTGGGCTTCACGCACTGAGGTCTGTTTTGATGGTTCGTTTGGTGTTCCGTTCCTTCGTGGCGCTTCTGGCTTTGATCGTCTACAGCTCTTCGGCTGGCGCTCATTCGCAGAATCAACCCGGCCCCTCCGTTGACTCCGGCGGCGAATACACGCTCGTGCTGGTGGACACCAGTTCGAACGCTGAGCTGGCACAAGCACGCGACTTCATCGTGTCGCAAGGCGGCAGGGTTGCCATTGTCCTTCCTCCACACGCCATCATGGGTTGGATCTCGGCGGACACGGACACAAGAATCCTGGGACGACACGGCATACGCTCAATACACCGGTCTCCCGTCGGGTCGGCGCCGTCCGGCTTCAGGGATCGCGAGACGCAGTCAGCGATCAACGCATTCAACGAGATCGCGTCGGGACGAACCGCCAAACGCAGGTTACGCGAGTCCAAACAAGAAGCCGGACCCGACGCCGGGCGGCCGGGAATGATCGACTGTGCGCTTCCACACCCTCCGATCAATAAGGATGAATTCATCAGAAATCTCCGCTTGCTGGGCGCCGAACAATCGGTGCTCGGCATTCAATCGACAGTCACGCCGCAGTACCTCAGCAACAGCGACGTGATGGACGGCACGGTGGCCGTGGCGGTTTTTCTGGTCGAGAGCGCAGGCGGGGTCGACCCCAACATATATTCATGGACTCAAGCCGATCAGGATCTCGCTCATTCGCAGGTGATCGATGGGCTGAACTGGTGGGTCGAGCAATCACGAGCCTTCAACCTTGGCCGGCCGTTATCGTTTACGCCGGTATTCTTTGACGCCAACAATCCTGCGTGTCAGGTGTCTTACGAACCGGTAATACGTCCGGGAAGCGACGCTCTTGTCTGGGTAAACCAGATCATGAGCAATGTAGGCGCGGCAGCGGGTAGTGTTTTCGAGCGCGTTGCTGCGTTCGATCGCGTGATCAGGGATCAGAACCACGCCAACTGGGCGTATTCAATGTTCATCGCTTACAACCCGTCCTCGGCGCGGACTTCGTTCAGCGACGGGCGGGCTTCGTGGGCTTACATCGGAGGTCCGTACACGGTCAGTCTGCTCCACAGCTTTGGCTGGCCGCTTTCGCGCATCGCGAGCCACGAGACCGGTCACATCTTCTACGCCTGCGATGAATACTTTCAGCCGGGATACTTCGTATGCAGTTGCACCTGTGCTCCCGAAATCAGACCCGATGCTCTCAACGGAAACTGTCAGGACATCAGCTGCACTCGCGCCTCGACCGATTGCATGATGCGGCTCAATGAGCTTGCGCTGTGCCCATTCACGGTTGCGCAGATTGGATGGACCTCGTCGGTGCCAAAGCCTGCGCCAACCGCCCCCAGTGGTCTGGTCGCCAGTGCGGCTTCACCCAGCCAGGTGACCCTGGTATGGCAGGATACATCGGGGGTTGAGGACGGATTTCAGATTGAACGTCGCGGCGGCACGAGCGCGGATTTCAGTCAAATCGGCGTTGTTTCAGCCAACTCGATCAGCTACACCGATACCAGCGTGTCGGCCAATACCGCTTACGCTTACCGGGTACGCGCGTTCAACGGCACCGGCGTATCCCCGTTTACTACTGAAGCACCGGTGATCACACCTTCCACTCCGGCAGTGCTCGGAATAGCCACATCGGACTTGCCGGACGCCACCGTTGCCGTGGCCTACAGCCGCACGTTAGCGGCCGTAGGAGGGAGACCGGAGTTCTCATGGTTGATTGAGAGCGGGTCGCTGCCGCCTGGTCTCTCGTTAGCACAGGCAGGCTCGATCTCAGGCACACCCTCAAGTGCGGGAACCTTCAATTTTGTTGTGAAGCTCACCGACGCAAACAGCAACTCGGTCACGAAAGCTCTGACGCTGATCGTGAAGCCGGCTGCACCTCTCACGATCACCGTAAACCAGTTGCCGCGAGGGTCCGTAGGCACGCCCTACAGCCAGAGCATGGGCGCCTCGGGCGGTCAGACTCCTTACACATGGTCGATTCAATCTGGAAGCCTTCCCGACGGCCTCACGCTGAATCAGAGCGGCGTCGTATCGGGCACGCCGGAGCGGGCGGTGACCACGAGCTTCTCGCTCAAACTTACCGACGCTGTGAACGCAAGCGTCACGTCAACTCTTTCGCTCACGATCAACCCGGCCGTTTCGCTCCTTTCCATCGAGACACAGTCGCTGGCTGACGGCGTCGTCGGTCAAGCTTACTCCCAGACACTCAAGGCTGCGGGAGGCAGCTCTCCGTACCGTTGGGACCTGAAGACAGGAAAACTTCCCGACGGCCTTCTGGTCTCGGACGCCGGCGTTATCTCGGGTGTGCCCACCACAACGGGCCTGGTTGCGTTCGAAGTTCGAACCACCGATCAGAGCGGTCAATCAATCATCGCCGCATTGTCGATCGACGTCGACCCTCCACCCGAGCTGACCATTTTGAGCCCGAGCGCGCTTCCGGTCGCGGCAGTGGGCGTGCCCTATCGGTTCGAATTCAAGGCGGCGGCCGGCACCGCACCATATTTCTGGGTCAAGAAGAAGAAGGCCAAGTTCGGGACTCTGCCGGACGGCCTCGCGCTTTCCGGGGATGGAATCCTGTCAGGCACTCCGACTGCACAGGGACTATCCAACTTCACTGTGTTGGTGACGGACGCGATTGACAGGCAGGCAAGGAAGCCCCTCACGCTTGAAGTCGGTCCGCCGCCGCCGCCACTTGCGATCAGGACGGAAACCCTTCCGCAGGCGTTGCAGGGCATTCAGTACAGCGCCGCGCTCGAAGCGTCAGGCGGTGTCGGGCCGTACGCCTGGACCATAGACTCAGGGATGTTGCCCGACGGTTTGACGATGAACGGTAGCGGGCTGATTTCGGGCCGGCCGACCACCGTGGGCACGACTTCATTCGTAGTGCGATTGAAGGACTCCCTGGGCACTTCAAGCACGAAGCCGCTCTTCATAATCGTTTTCCAGCCGCCCCCGCCTCTTGTGATCCAGACGGTCTCGCTGCCCGACACCACGGCCGAGCGGCCTTACTCTCAGTTGCTTCAGGCGACCGGCGGCGTACCGCCTTACACCTGGAGCATCGCGAGTGGGAGTCTCGGAACTGGGTTGAATCTCTCAGCGTCCGGAATAATCTCGGGCACGCCTGCCTCGGCGGGGACCAGCGTGTTTGTGGTACGCATAACCGACTCAGCCGGGCAGTCCGTAACGCGCACGCTGGCGATCACCGTCAAGCCGGCTGACAAACTGGCGCCCTTCGGAACTCTCGAAACTCCCGACTTCCGAGCTACTTTGAACAACACCGCGACCGGCAGCGGGTGGGCGCTCGACAACGTTGGGGTTGCCCAGATAGACGTGCTCATAGACGGGCAGAAAATTGGCGAAGCAATCTATGGCCTGAGCCGTCCGGATATCGGGGCCGCCTGGAGCTCATTCCCCAACGCCGCGCATTCCGGCTTCAGTTTTGTGATTGACACCACGAAGTTCACTACCGGTGAGCACTCGTTGGCGGTACGGCTGCTGGACGCGGCAGGTAACGCCACGGTGGTCGGCACGCGCACGATCGTGTTCCAGAACCTGGTCTTCTCGATAACCACAATCGATATCCTGAGAGGAACGAGAAACCAGCCCTACACTATGCAGCTCGCGGCGGCAAACGGCAGGCCGCCGTATACGTGGGCGCTGATCTCCGGGTCGCTGCCTTCGGGCCTGTCTATGAATGCTGCGGGTTTGATCTCAGGCATTCCTACGGTGTTCGGAGGTTTCCCGTTTGCAGTGCGGGCGACCGATTCAAACGGCGCCATCGCTGTTGCCAGCTACACGCTGACAGTGGTGTCGGACGTCGAGCAGCTTCGAGTCATCAGCAGTGGCGCTCTTGATCAGGGCAGCACCGGAGTTGATTATTCCTATCAACTGCTATTCGCCGGTGGCGTGCCGCCGCGCACCTGGAGCATGGGTACCGGTTCGTTACCGCCCGGGCTGACGCTCGGCGGAGCCACTGGAGTTATCTCGGGTAAGCCGACGCAAGTAGGCATCTTCAACTTCACAGTGCGGTTGACGGACTCAGCGCCGACGACGGCCATCTCTCAGCCGCTGCAGATTACGGTCGTTCCGGGCCCGTTGGTGATCGTGACCACCGGCGATTTGACGAGAGGCACGGTCAGCGCGCCGTACGCCTACACGCTTCAACTGCTGGGTGGGGCTTCGCCTTACACCTGGGCCCTTGCAAGCGGTAATTTGCCTGATGGATTATCACTGAACACGAGCTCGGGGGTGATCTCGGGCACACCTACTCAATTTGGAACTTTCTCGTTTACCGTGCGGCTGACTGACGCTCAGCCCGTCAGCGTCACATCGGGCACGCTCAGGATCATCGTCGACCCGGCGCCGCTTGTGATCACGAGCACCGGCGATCTGACAGGCGGAAGAGTAAACATAGACTATTCGTACCAGCTTATGGCGATAGGCGGGAGAACACCTTACACCTGGGCTCTGGTAACCGGGCCGCTCCCGACTGGATTGGTTTTGAACGCAGGCACGGGGGTGATCTCGGGCAAGCCTACCGCGACCGGCGTCTTCACTTTCACGGTGAGTGTTACTGACACCACTCCAACGACCGTGACATCTTCACAACTCAGAATAACCATATCGCCGTGAAGCAGTTTCCGGCCGCGCCAAAGATAAGCCAGCGGCAGCGGCCTATCTCCGATTGCGATATATTGGCTATCCAGTCAACAGTCAACAGCCGGTGCATGGTCCGACCTATTAGGTCCTTCTGGCGCGGGAAATGGGGCCAGGCATGCCAAATTGCCATTTTCAATCTCGCCTTAGCCGAAGCTTTCTCTGCACTTCCCTCACCAGCCCTCTCATCTCCTCAGACTCCGCCATCTTCTTCCTTGCCGCCTCATATCTTCGGCTCACCGCAGAGCTCTCCAGCCCCATCTCCTTCGCCAACCCCGCGTTCGTCGCACCTGCCTCTCGACCCACGAATAATTGGCGTTCGACCTCCTAGCCCATTCGTAGAGGAAGCAAGTACGATGAAGATCGCAGTTCAACAAACTGTCGTGGACAAGGTGGAAATCCGCAAGTGAGGTTCTAACTATGCAACGAAACAAGTCTGGTCGTGCGATCGTTATTTTGGCGGTCACCCTTCTCCTAGCTTTCGCCTCGTGTGATCACGACAAAAAAGACAAACAAGACAGGAAAGACAAGACAGGAAGAAAAGAACAAGGCCAAAGCCATTCGGCATTCGCTCGCGATTGGAATCGCTTCCCTCCAATTATTGAGCGCACTACGGACGCCGAAGTGATCGCGCTTGGTGACGTTCACGGTGGATACGAAAGACTCGTCAACCTCCTATCCAGGGCCGGAATAATCAAGTCAGATGGACAGTCACCAGTGGGATGGTCGTGGTCAGGCGGGAATCGACTGCTCGTCAGCGTTGGAGACCTGATAGACAAGGGCGACCATTCAATCGAGGTTTTAGACTTGATGATGACGCTTGAAGAACAAGCGCATGCATCGGGTGGCGAAGTCATCGTCACGCTGGGCAACCACGAGGCAGAGTTCTTGGCTGATCCAGAGAATAAGAAGGCTCGTGAATTCGTGGCGGAACTACAGCGCAAAGGCATTGATCCCCTTGCGCTCCCTAACGGACAAAAGCCTTATGGTGAATGGATCATGAATCGCCCACTCGCGGCGCGTGTTAATGAATGGTTTTTCTCTCACGCTGGAAACACCTCAGGAGAGACGATAGACGAGCTGGCCGGAAGGTTTCGGCACGAGGTGGACCAGGGTAATTGGGGGTCTCGTTTTCTGATCGGTGATGACTCGTTGCTTGAAGCCGAGAAATGGTGGAAACCAAAAAGCCAAACCACACGGCTGCTTGACGACTATCTCAGAGCACTCAGCGCGAAGCATATCGTTTTTGGTCATGATCCAGGCGCGTTCCACAATAAAGGCGAGATCGGACAGGAGGAAGATGGGAGAATCTTCCTCATCGATGTGGGTATGTCGCCGGCAATTGACTACAGCAAGGGCGCACTACTACTAATCACCACTAACAGGAATGAGGTCGTAGCGAATAGCCTTGATGCGGACGGGCGAAGAAATGAGGTGTGGCGCGGGACAGGTTCCCGGATGGGCAACCAGTAACTACGACTGGTTGGGAGAGTGGCGAAGTGCGCTATAGCTTTCATTGGCACCGCGTCCCCAACCAGCTACCTGCTCCTTCCAGTAAATCCAGCGAGCATGATCGCAATCGCGTCTAAGTCGTCCCGCGGCGCCGGCGGCGCCGGCCGGCCGGCCGACGAGTCACGAAGCGCGGCAGCACGTTCGGCACTGTAGTAGTTGTTGAGCATGATTGAAAAGGCCAGATGTTCGCCCGCCGCAGTGGTCACGTATCCTGAAAGCGTAGACACGTACCGAAGCGACCCGGTCTTTGCGCGAACGTTGCCAGCCGCCGGCGTTCCCTTCATTCGGTTTTGAAGCGTCCCGTCTACACCTGCTACAGGTAACGCATTTTTATATACTTCTGCCCAACGGCCGCGGCTCATGTAGCTCAGCAGCGCGACCGTCGCCTCGGGAGTGATCACGTCGCGCCGCGAGAGGCCCGAGCCTTCTTCCAGCAGCACGTGACCCTTCTTCACGCCGATCTGGGCGAGGAAATCGTTCAACACTTCGACGCCCACTTCCTCACTCGTTTGCCCGGCGTGCGCCTCGAACGCGTTTGGAGGCGGCTGCGGAAACGCCGCAGGTTTCACAGAACCATCCGCGGCAACCGTTCCGGGCATGCTGCCAAACCACGCACTGGGCCGGGCCCTCTCTCCCACTTGAAGCAGCAGCAACTGGGCATACAGATTTTGCGATGGCTTGAGCGTTTCGCGGACTATGTCCCCAAGCGGCATCGATTCAACCGAGCCCAACTCGATCAGCTTCGTCAGATCAAGCGGTGTCACTTCTCGATACTTCCAATCGATCACCCGCGTTCGGCCTGTTACCGCGATACCGCGTTGCGCAAGCGCGTCTTTGAACAAGCCTGCAAACAAGGCCGCCGGATTATGAACCGCAACCGAGCTGTAGTAGCCGGAGCCGTCAATCGGAAGGCGGCCGGAAACGTAGACGATGTTCTCACCAACCGGCCGATACACGACAATTCGCGATTCCGTTCCTTTGGGTGAGGTCTGAGTTCGATTGATTAGCGCGACATGCGAAGTCGGCGGGCCAGTCGTGATGCGGCACGGTATCCCTGCGCGATCGGCGGGCTTCACAAACAAATCAAGCGCGTTGTCGTCGATAGTGAGCGCCGACACTTCAGCTCCGTAGTAGGCCTGAAGATCGTCCCATTCCCACCCCGATCCGAACGGGGGTCCCGCGAAGAAGCTCTCGTCCCCAACTAGATCGCCTTCGATGCGCCTCACTCCCGCATTAACCAGTTGCGTTATGAGCGGGTCGAGGCCTTTGAGGTAATCACCGCCGTTCAACCGCGCAGCCATCGTTGGATCGCCCCGGCCATACACTATCAAGTCGGCTTTGAGCGTGCCTGCCGAATCGGGTCTCGCCGTCGAGTAGAGCGACGTCCTTATTCGATAGTCAACGCCGAGACGTTCGAGCGCGAGCGCCGCGGTGTAAAGCTTGGCGTTGGACGCCGGATTGAAATACTTTTCCTGGTTATATTCGAAGATTGTCTTGCCGCTCTCGAGCGAAACGATTTTCACTCCCCACGCAGCGGGAGCGAATCTGGGTTGCGAGATATGGGCAGCGATGCGTCCACGCAGGGAATCGATCGTTTCAGGGTGTTGCGCAGTCGTCTGCTGCTGAGCAGGTGGACGCGACTTGCTCTTTGATAGCGTAGCCGATGCGCTTATCAACCCAGGCGAGTGCAGGCAAATGATCAAGCCAACCGACGCGCGATATGCAAAGACGCGCCTGGTCGCGGACGATGTCATCGAACTACCTCCGTGCCGAAACAAGCTGAGCCGGCTCTGTGACAAGGTACAACTCTCGGGGATCGACCGCAACTTGTGACAGAGTAGTGGATCACCATATTGCAATGGGTATTGAGTATCGAATGGATACTTTGTTGGCGAACTTAGTATATACCTACAGGCCCTCACCGAGACCCCTTTCGGAACCGGGAGCTGGTTTTTTCGCAACAGAGGCCGAAAGACAGATCCTTCCGTCCCGGGCATAGGAGTTGCAGCCCTCACGCATCTCATTACCTGACAGCATAGTTCAAGAATTGAGGTTGAACTGAATCAACGTTCTTTTTTGACAATGCGCCCGCGACTTGATTGACGAATCGCTTTGATCGAAGCTTTCATTCAGGGTCGTCGCTACTTCGATTGCCCCGGACATGCGCCCGGTGCTACACTGGCCGAAGTGGATTGCGAGGAGCCTCCCAGGCTCAGAGGCAAGGCGATGAAGCGCCCGACCTTAAGAAGGCTTAAAAGAGGTGCTCAGTTCTTGTCTAAACTCTCAACGCGACTGTCAGAGGGAAACGAACCAGCTACTTACCTGGAGGAGGTTAGAGTCCAAATGAACTTTTACAAAGAGAGGGTGAGGCCGGGCCGCAGAACAATTCTGTCGGTGGCATTCCTTACTGCGATAATTCTGTCCGCGGTGGTTTTTTCCACGAGCGCTGAGCTCCAACAAATCGAGGTGCTCCGGATCATAAATGTCGGAACCGAAGCAACCGCGACGATTCTCGGCGCAACTACAAACCAGCACCTCAGCGGCAATGGAACTGCCGCAAATTTTGATGTGAATCTTGGCAACTTACGCGCCCGAGCCATAGCGACGGGAGATGTGAATGGTGACGGCATTCCAGATGTCGTTGTTGGTGCTCCCGCTGCTACCTTTACCCTCGCGCCAGCGGGAGGCCCGGTGCAACTCCGAACCGGCGCGGGAATCGCCTACGTCGTTTTCGGCAAGACGGGGCTATCGGGCGCCATAGATACAAACGCCGGTCAAGCGGATTTATCAATACTGGGAGCAAAGTCGGGCGACGGGCTCGGATTCTCTGTGGCGGTAGGCGATGTCAATGGAGACGGCATCGATGACATCACCATAGGAGCGCCTGGGGCCGATTTCCCTGGAGTTGTCTCTCCACCAGCTCCGGCGCGCAATGACACCGGAGCTGTGTTCGTGATTTTCGGCGCGGCTTCCCTGGGGAATCCTTCCATCATCGATCTCGCGGCAACGAACGCCGCCAACGTCGCGTTCTTCGGTGTGAACACGGGCGACCAGTTTGGCGCGTCAGTGGCGGTGGGCAATGTTGGCGGACTCGCCAGTCAGACTCCTGTTCAGCAAGCCGTTAAAGATATCCTGGTTGGCTCTCCCGGAAACAACGGACCAGCAGGTGCTCGAGCAGGCGCCGGGGCTGCCTACGCGCAATTCGGAGGACAGGTACTAATTCCGGTCGCGGGCGTGACAACCGTTATAGACTTCGCTGCGACACCGGCCAATGTCGTAGTATTCGGAAAGACGGGGGATGCGCTCGGCACGTCGGTCGCTATCGGCGACGTGAACGGCGGGGGGTCCGCGGACCTGATAGTGGGCGCGCCCCTGGCCGATAGACCGGCCGCGACTGGGGTTCCCGCGGCCACCGATACGGGAGCGATCTTCGCGGTATTCGGTGGAAGCAACCTTACTCCGGCTTCGGGTACGACGAAGACATTTGACATCAACGCTACTCAGCAAAACGTTTCAGTCTACGGCGCAGGCAACGTTGCATCTCCAGGCACCGACGACTCAGATCACCTGGGATTCTCGGTTGCCGCTGGTGACGTGACCGGCGATGGCACGCCTGACCTGCTGGGTGGAGCTCCGGACGCCGATGGTCCCAGCGGAGACCGCTCGAGCGCAGGGGAGGCTTATGTCATACAGGGAGGCGCAGGCCTCAACCCGGATGTAGGCTCCGAAAAAAGGATTGATCTATTCAGCGGTGGCGCAACCGTCACTGTGTTCGGAGCAGTGGCGGGAGACCGTCTCGGGTCGACTGTCGCGGCGGGCAACTACAATACCGCGGAGAACTCTGACAACATCCTTGACCTGATCGCTGGAGCGCCCGGCGCAAATGGCAAAACCGGGTCGGTTTCAATCGTGTTCGGGGGCTCGAACCTCTTGCTGGTTCCCACCCGCGACGTGATGCTCGAACAGGACAATCTGCGGATAGTCGGACAATCGGGGGCAAACAACAATCTGTCAGGAAAGACGCTGACTATAAGGCAGACGCTCACCACTGGCGATCAGGCGGTCACACCGTTTCTTCAGCAACTGACGGCCAGCATAAACGCCGCTCCTGCCGTTGTAAACGATGATACCAGCCTTCAGTTCGCGGTCGGGACGCTCACGCATGTGGCTGCGGCCAACACAACCATCGTGGGTGACACGACCGCGGCAGGCGATTTGGAGCTTGCCCCAAATCCCTCGTTGGGATTGAACGGCACCATGGCTTTTATGTCGGTCCCCAACAGCGCGACTCTCAGGCCCGGTCTTGTTGGAGGCTGGACAGTTGAGTTTTGGATAAAGAGAAACGGAGCCGGAATCGGGGGTTTCCCTGTAGTCATCGGCTCGCGTCCGTGGAGCGCGTCGTCCACCGAGAAGGGCTGGTCGGTAGCGCTCGATTCCGGAAGTTCCTTCAAAGTCTCGGCACACTTTGCTGATGGCACGGCGGGGTTCGACTCGGCTGCCGCGCAGAGCACGGCGGGCGTCACAGCCGGAACGTGGCAGCACTGGGCGGTGGTGTTCGACCGATCACAGAATCGCGTTGTGTTTTACAAGAACGGGGCGTTGGACAATACCGTTCAGGGCTTGAGCTATCCAACCGGCTCAGTCGATCAAACAGACGACATACTAATCGGAAAAGACCCGGGCCTCACAAGGGTCCTCGACGCAACCGTCGATGACATCCGCGTCTGGAACACCGCGCGGACGGCTCAGCAGATCCTGGACAACTTTAAGAACGAGTTGCTCGGCAGTGAGACGAACCTTCAGGCTTACTGGAACTTCGATGCCGGCAATGCTAACGATCTGACCCCGAAGGCGAACCATGGAACGCTGAGCGGCGGGGCTGCCGTTGTCAATCCTGCCGATCGCCTGTTTCTGAGCGGCACTCGCATAAGCAACTTCACGTTCCCCGCCGCGACCAACGCAACGACGTCAATGATATCGTGGGTGCAGACTGCAACCGCCGGAACGACCGTGAAGATCGAGACAAGCCTCGACGGCGGCGCGACCTTCCAGACAGCCGTCAACGGCGGCGGAATCCCAAGCGTCGCTCTCGGCGATGAACTAGGATGGGCAATCGCCACCGGTGACGTCAACCACAATCAAGGCGGAGAGCTAATCATCGGCGCACCGTTCGCGAACGCTGTAACCGGGACCGGCACTCGCACTCAGGCGGGTGTAGTCTACGTTTTGCCTTCCACGACGGTGATCAATCAGGCGCCGACGGTCACAGTCACCTTGCCAAACGGCGGTGAGGTTCTGCAGGTCGGCCAGACTTTCGACATCACCTGGACCGCGTCCGATCCTAATGGCGACGCCTCGATTCAAAAGTTCGATGTCCGGCTCTCAATCGATGGGGGCGCTAACTTCAACCTCACCGTGGCGCCGAACGTCGCCGGCACCGCCCGCAAGTTCACATGGACCGTGCCCGTTGGGTTCAATACTACACAGGGTCGCATTCGTGTGATCGTCACCGATACCCAGGGCGCAACCTCGCAGGATGACAGCAACGCGAATTTCACAATCACTGAGACCGGTGTGGTGGCCACGCTGACCAATCCCAACGGCGGGAATCTGAGGTTCGGGCAACAGGTTTTGATCACGTGGACTGTGCCGGTCGCCCTGGCGGGAACAGTCAAAGGCTTTGACCTCACCTTGTCGACCGATGGGGGGCTGACATTCCCGATAAAGATCGCGCCGGGCGGTGATCCGGCGCAGCCCGCGCTCGACGGGCTGCTGCGATCCTTCCCCTGGACTGTTCCCGTGATCTGTACGAGCAGAGCGAGGGTTGCGGTCGTGACCACGAGCGTCTCCAATCTCAGAACGTCAGACGCCAGCGACAACGACATCGTGATATCAGATGTGGGGCCGACGATTGATACGAGCAACATGTTCATCCTCGGAGACTTTCGGTTGTTCCTGCTCACCGCGGCGCCGGCGGGCGGCACCGAGGTTCTTTTCTCGGAGGGTACGGTGGTCGAAATCTCGACTGACGCCGCGGGCACGACGTTCTTCAGTTTCTCGAAGCCCGGCAAGATCAAGAAGGCAGGCGGGAAGTACCTGAGCAAAGGAATAATCAACGGCCAGGAGCTCGGAGTGTATTTCCCGACCGGCGCGACGCGCATCATTCGCATAACCAAACCAACGTGCGGCATCACCATACTGAGGGTTCTGCGCACGGGCGAGCAGTTGTCGATTGTCGCTGCCGCGGAGGCGGACCCGGTCCTGGAGCAGCGAGTCTGGCCATAGAAGAAACGAGAAGCTTCAACGTTGAGGGCATGCTTTTCGAAGCAGGCCCTTTTTCTTGGTCGAGACGGTAAAGATTGTTCGTGGTCTACGTGAGCTTGGCGTTGCAACGGACCTGTGAAAGAGGGCTACGCAATCTGAGTCGCCAACTCGCGGGCGAAGTAGGTAAGTATGATGTCCGCGCCGGCGCGCTTGATTGAAGTCAACGACTCTAAAGCAACGCGCTCCTCATCTATCCATCCAAGCCTCCCGGCGGCTTTGATCATCGCGTACTCGCCGGACACCTGATATGCAGCAACCGGCAGATCGAAACGCTCTCGAACCGCTCGAATGATGTCGAGATAAGGAAGCGCCGGCTTGACCAGCAAGATGTCCGCGCCTTGCTCGCAATCAAGCTCGGCTTCGCGCATCGCCTCGCGCGAGTTCGCCGGGTCCATCTGATAGCCTCGCCGGTCGCCGAACCGCGGCGCCGACTGCGCGGCTTCGCGAAAAGGACCGTAGAAGCCCGAAGCGTACTTCACGGCATAGGACATAATCGGAATGTGTTCGAAGCCTGATTCGTCCAGCGCTTCGCGAATCGCGGCGACGAATCCATCCATCATGTTCGACGGCGCGATGATGTCGGCTCCTGCTTCGGCTTGCGAGATCGCGGTGCGGGCCAGCAAATCAAGAGTCGGATCGTTGAGCACCTCGCCATCTTCGATCAGTCCGCAATGACCGTGGTCTGTGTATTCGCACAAACAGTTGTCGGCGATGACCAGAGTGTCCTTCGCCTCGCGTTTGAGAGCGCGAATTGCCCGCTGAGTGATTCCATCTTCGGCGTAGGCTTGAGTGCCGGCAGCGTCCTTTTGGTCTGGCACGCCGAAGAGAATCACCGATTGCACCCCAACGCTGCGCGCGGCTTCGACTTCCTTCACCAATTCATCGATCGAAAGATTGAACACGCCGGGCATTGAGCCGATCTCGCGGCGAACACCTTCGCCTTCGCAGACAAATAACGGATAGACGAAATCATCCGGTGACAGTGTGGTTTCGCGGACAAGGGCGCGGATCGTTCCAGTGCGGCGAAGCCTTCGCGGCCGTTCGATCAGGTTCATCATTTCGACTCCTATGTGCTATGACTCCGTGCCAAATTCACCGTTTTCGTCGAGGAAGAACGACTTTGCGCAATCCTGGGAGCAAAACTTCTGCGCATAGCGTCCGATCGCGCACTTCTCACACACCGGCTTAAAGCACAACACGCACTTCAATATCCTCAGGACGTCGGAAGACTGCTTGCACTGGGAACAACTGGTCATTACAGCAAAGAAGTATATCAAACAGCCGCCAATCGAGTAGAGTAATCTCTAGTGGAACCTCGATTTGTTGCGGCGAATTGCTACCGGGCGCTCGCCTGAGGAGCGCCCGGCATTCTGCTATGCGCCGTGCAACCGCCATCAAGGCGTGGTCGAAAAGCTAAGATCCGGGTTGAAGCGCGCGATCACTCTCTCCTGATGCGCGACCACTCCGGCAAACTTAGCAAAAAGGGCGGCGGATCCCGCCTCGCCAAGCACCCGCAGAAAAGGCGATCCCTTGCCAATGTCGGCGAAACTGTCCACGAAGGTCACCGAGGTATAGCCGTAGCCATCGCCGCCAAATATGCTCTGGCTGACGAAATAGCCGGTCACGTCTGCCTTCTTCATCACCGGCAGAATGTCGGTCTTCACTATGTTCTCAAAAGCCGCCGCGCGGCCGGGAACAACGCTGATCGAATTCACCACCACAAGCTTAGGGGGTCCAGTCATCGACGCCATCTTGCCCATGTAGCTCAAATCAAGGCGAGCCAGTTCGCCAAAGGTGTGGACGCTTACGACGCACTTGCGCGACTTGGCCTGGTAGTCTCGGTAAGCGCCCTCGCCGAGAGTCTTTCTCAGCGGCGACATCGGCTCATCGTATTGGGCGAAGCTTGTGATCGGCGTTATGACTACGAATTCATACGACTCGCCGAAGACCGCAGTCTCAAAGATGCCGCGTTCCTTGACGCCTGCTTTCTTGAGTGCAGGGTTGACGACATTCTTCTGCAAGTCCTGCCACTCAGTAACCATATCCGGTTTGACGCGAACTACGGAAATTGATGACCACTGCTGCGCCGGCGCGTCGGCCATCGGTTTAGCCTTCTTAGCCGCGGGTTTCTTAGGCGCGGCCTTTGGCGCAGTTGTGGTCTGGGCGACGGCTAGCAACGCCGTCATCATTATGCACAGAGCTAGACTTCCTACTCTCCAAGCTGTTTTTTTCATGGGTTCCTCCAAGTTGTTTGGTTGCCGTGTTGAGGCTCGTGAATGCACCTTGAGCCGCTTCGGCGACCAGTTTGAGTTCGGTTCAAGACGAGGCCGCGACAGGCGGACCATCAGGGCCGAGAAAATCTCGCTCATACCGAGCGGGCGTATCTTATTTGCTGACCATGATCAAGTCAAGCGGAATGAAAGCGCGGTCTGATTGTCCGACAAACTTCAGTTTGTCGTTGACTCGCCGGCTCGCGCATCGGGATCGCGACAAACTGAAGTTTGTCGGACCTGAAGTTTGTCGGACGGGCCCTCGCTTAGGCGCCGATTTTCCATTCGCGCTCCTCACGCGGCGCGGCGCTCCCGTCGCGATCGCCGGTAGCTTCATCACGCAGGCGATGCTCATAAGCAGCGCGAATGTAAGATACGAAGAGGGGATGAGGATCCAGCGGCTTCGATTTGAATTCGGGATGAAACTGGCAGCCAAGGAACCACGGGTGATCGGGCAACTCGACTATCTCGATGAACTTTCCATCAGGTGATTTGCCTGAGAACACCAGTCCGCTACCGCCAAGCTCGTCTTCGTAGCGCGGGTTGAACTCGTAGCGATGACGATGGCGCTCACTGATAGCGGACGCTCCATAGATTTTCTCGGCGAGCGAGCCGGGTTGAAGCCTGCACGGATACGCGCCGAGCCTCATAGTTCCCCCCATAGCCTCAACCCCGATCAAATCCCGCAGCTTGAAGATCACCGGGTGCGGAGCGTCGTCGTCGAATTCAGTCGAGTCCGCGCCTTCAAGCCCGCACACGTTGCGAGCGAACTCGACCGTCGCACATTGCATGCCCAGGCATATCCCGAAATAAGGCGTCTGTTCGCGGCGGGCATAGTTGATCGCCCGCAGCATGCCCGAGATGCCCCGTTTGCCGAACCCTCCCGGCACCAGGATCGCGTCGAAATCTCGCAATCGCTCTTCCCAATTCGGATCGTCCGTCAGGTCCTCGGATTCGACCCAGCGGATCTGCACGCCCACTCTATTGGCGACGCCGCCGTGAACGAGTGCTTCGTGCAAGCTCTTGTACGAGTCCTCGAGCTCGACATACTTGCCCACAATGCCGACGCTCACGGTCGCGTCGGGTTTCTTTATTGTCTCGACAAGCTCGGACCATCTTCGCAAGTCGCGTTCAGCCGCCGGCAGACTCAGCTTCCTGACGATCATGTCGTCGAGCCCTTGCCGGGCGAACATCAGCGGCACTTCGTAGATTGATTCCACATCCTGTGCGGTGATTACCTCTTCTTCGCGCACGTTGCAGAACAGCGCGATCTTCTCCTTCATGTCCTTCGGCAGCGGACGATCGCAACGGCACAACAGAATGTCAGGTTGAATACCGATCTCGCGCAGCTCCTTCACCGAGTGCTGAGTCGGCTTCGACTTCAGCTCACCGGAAGCGGCGATGTAAGGCACGAGGGTCAGGTGAATGAACAGAGCATTCTCGCGGCCGACTTCGTTGCCCATTTGCCGGATGCTTTCGAGGAAGGGCAGCGACTCGATGTCGCCTACCGTGCCGCCCACTTCTACGATCACGACATCGGGGCCGTCGGCAACGGTGCGTATCGCGTCCTTGATTTCATTCGTGATGTGGGGAATTACCTGAATTGTCTTGCCGAGGTAGTCACCACGCCGCTCTTTGTTGATGACCGAAAGATAAATTCGTCCGGTCGTCCAGTTGTTGGACTGAGAAAGCTCCGCGTGAGTGAACCGTTCGTAGTGTCCCAGGTCGAGATCCGTCTCGGCGCCGTCGTCGGTGACAAATACCTCACCGTGCTGGAAAGGCGACATCGTTCCCGGATCGACGTTGATGTACGGGTCGAGTTTCTGAAGCGTAACTCTCAAGCCGCGCGCTTCGAGCAGGCACCCGATAGAAGCAGCGGCCAGTCCTTTGCCAAGGCTTGAAACTACTCCTCCGGTAACGAATATGAACTTGGTCATGATGGGATCTCCTCAATCAACCGTTTTACTCGTTCGTAGTCCTGCCTGGTATCGACGCCTATCGACCGATGCTCTACTCTCACGACCCGAATCTCGAATCCGTTCTCGATCGCGCGAAGTTGTTCCAGTGCTTCGAGTCGTTCAAGCGGTGAGGGCTCCATTCGAGCGAACCGCCGCAGAAATCCGGCGCGATAGGCGTACAGGCCCGAGTGCTTACGATAATTAGACAGCAGCGCAGGATCGGCGCGCAACAAATCCTCGAGCGTCAGTTCCCCAGCGAGTCTAGCGTAAGGAATCGGGGAGCGCGAGAAGTAAAGAGCAAACCCGCGAGCATCGGTAACGACTTTTACGACGCCGGGATTGAACAGGTCTTCGACCGAATCGATTGGCTCCGAAGTAGTGCTTATCTGAATCTGTTCGTCTTTGATGAGGGGCTCGATCGCCGCGTCGATCGTGGAAGGTTCAATAAGCGGCTCGTCTCCCTGAACGTTGACGATGAAGTCCGAGTCAAGCTGAGCCGCGACTTCCGCGACTCGATCGGTACCCGACATGAGATTGGGTGAAGTCATTCGCGACTCGCCACCGAGGGCCTCAACCGCCTCGGCAATCCGTTCATCGTCAGTTGCAACAATCACCCGTGAAACCAATCGGGCACGTGACGCTCTCTCAACGACGTGCATTATCATCGGGATTCTTGCCAAGGGGAGGAGGGGTTTACCCGGCAATCTAGTCGAGGAGTACCGCGCAGGGATGATCGCGACCGCTTCTCCCTTCACGGGCTTTCACACTAGCGCAACGCTCCGCGGATTGTCAAACGATCAGGCAAAACCGGGACTCACTTTGACAAAGCGTTTTGCGTGCTCTATGGTTGGAGGGAACCGAGTATGGCTAACTCCCTTCTCAGCTTCTCTGGGATTCTCCAGACTATCTGAAGTAGACAGCTCACCAACTTATTAGTTGTTATCGGTGCGGGGGGCGCGGCTGGGTCCGCAATGGCCGCAGCAGTTTTTGGATTGCGATCCTGGCGAGAACTACGAAAGTTTTGATACCATTGGCGGTCGCCGTAGCTGTTGCACTCGCTTTCGGACTTCTGTTGCGCTGACCGGGGGGACCAAAGATGATAATCTGTGAGTTCTGTTTGCAGTATACTAAGAATGGTGAATGCGCGTTCGGCCTGAGGATACCAAAGCGAATGGGTTGCCGCGAGTTTGATCCAGGTATAGGTAAGTTCTGCTCAGACCCAAACGACTTCGTGAGCCCGGGTCAGATCATCCAGATGGCCACGTTTTTTGGACTCAAAGGGACGGAACTGAAGAAGGTCAAGGCCATCGCCTCCCGAGCAGGCGATACCCTGGTGGAGGTTCCTGCTCCCCAAACCGAAACTCTTGCAGCCAACGAATCCTAAAGGTCGGCGAAACGCAGATACGCGATTCACTTCTCCACTTCGACAATCACGAAATCAGACTTCTGAAGCACGTAGCCGAAGAAAAGCTCTCTGCTTATGTTCTGAGCTTCATCGCTGGCGGAGCTACGAGTGTTACACAGCTCGGCAAGCTGCAATAATACAGTCTTGGCAGCGCCTCGCAGCGCAAGCTTCTTGGTGAACAGCTCGGCCGCCAGTCCGTCGGCTACATCCTTCGCCTTGCGCGCCCCCGACACCTTTAACTGCTCGCACAGCAATTCAACTTTGGCGCGATCGTAGTTCTCATTGAAAGGCACTCCGGCCTTGGATGTTCCAAGGTGCAAGTGGCGCTCTTTGGGAAGACCCGCCTGTTTATCTACGCGTTGAAAGATCTCCTCCAATTTGTCGTCGAGGATCGCTCGCCTGTATTTGGTCAACCCGCGTCCCGACCAAAGAATGGCATATTCCTCGTTGGTTATAGCGGTGACGACTCCGGTGCCATAACGCACAGAAACCTCTGAATTCTTATAGGCAAGGACGTCGCCCATCTTCATTTTCATATTCCCTCCAATACAAAACTGCGATTTCTGAACAGAATCGAAATGGTTCAACGATAAACTTCAGCAAGCCGGCTCCGCACCTCGATTGCAAGCTCGAGCTCGCCCTTTTCAGCTCTAATCCTGGAGTCATCACCGAGCCGCTCCGCGCGAGCAAGCCTCGCCTCACTATTCTTAACTCTCTCTCTCGTGTGGCGCGCAATCTCGCCCTTGAGAACCTTGTCGTTCAGCCTCGCGAGGCCGGAAATATCCAACTCCGGTCCCGCCAATGGCCCGTCTTTGTCCGCCGCCGCGACTCGATAGGCCCGCAGAACTCCCCTGACGATCATCGCCAGCGGCATCGACTCACCTGCCCTCTCGGCGCTGGCCTTTATGCGCTTTGAAGATTCGCTGACGAGTGTGCAAAGCAAAAATCGATTGACCTGATCGCCGGCGTCTCTTTCGCTTCGAGAGCCATCGGCTGCTTCAGCGCGCCCTGCGACCGCTTTCTCCGCGGTTTTTGCTGCACGCGCTCGGTTTGATACATCGGCTTTTGAACTGCTATTACTCAAATGCTTTGCCTCCTGTTAGAGCTACTCGATCTTACTAATCCTCAAGACTACGACCTGAGAACTCTGATGCCTAAATACGTCAGCCTGATGTTAGTCATCCTGTAAGGCCTGCTATTGGTACCCTTGGTTACCAGATCGCCGCTGATCAGTCCCTGTTTCTTCATCAACAGCAAGCATTCCAGCACGTCGGCTTCATCAGAGAGATCCTTCAGGTGCCCATTGTGCACGGGTAGAATTCCCTGACTCAGATGACTGTCTATCTCAACCAAAATGGTCTGAAGTAGTTGTTGATCGAGCGTGCTCATTTCCGTTTCCGCTGCCTAGTGATTGCTCAAAGCCGAAGCGCCAGCTGACGCGGCGCCCGTTCGCGGCTCTCTCTTAAAGCTATCTCTCGTTGACCGGACGTCGGTCGCAAGTCTTACGGCTTTGAGCCCCGCGATCACATACCATCCGAAGTCAATCTGCCACCACTTACGCGCGAACCGCGCCGCGTTTGCATCGGAGTGATGATTCCTGTGCCAGTTCTCGCCCCAGGCCCCGAGCTGCAATGGACCAAGCCACCAGATGTTTCGACTGGAGTCCACGCCCTCAGGCAGCCCCGGCGTCATGTGAAGCAAGCTGTTGACGAACATCTGAAAGTGAAGCGAGTATACCAACCTGATCGCGCCAATCCAGAAAAACGCCTGCCATCCCCAAACGAACCCCAAGACTACTGAAAGCACAATGATGGGGATTTGCAGCCTCCGCCACACCCTGTACTTGCGCCTGTCCATATCGGGACACCAGCGACTGACCTCCGAGCCTGACCATTGATAGACCCATCTGATATGAGCCCACCAGAAACCGCCGTGGCGAGGGCTCGAGACATCTTCCGCGGTGTCCGATTTCGAATGGTGCTGTCGGTGGTTTGCCACCCAGGACATCGGTTCACCGGATCCGTTGAAGATGGTGAAGAATATGAGAATGTTCTCAACAACCCGATTCAGCCGCAAAGACCGGTGCGAAAGTGATCGGTGATAACACACCGATGTTCCGACGCCGCCGATCGAAGCGACTGCAAGGGCTGCTAACAGCACACGCCAATTCGGCAGCGGGAATAGAATCAATCCAATCACCGCAAGCACGTGGACTGAGATTATGTAGAATAAGACGGGACCGTTTCCCTCCGAGTACTGCCACCAGGGTCGTGTCCAGGGTTGCTCATCTGTCAGTTCGGTTGATCTCACTGTCATACCTGTCTTGGATACGCTATCGACTTCCAGCTATCGTTTAACGAACCAGATTCCGATTATTGTCGCGCCTCTCGCATCGGCGATTTGATTTGCCTCTTCGACGCTCTCCGCGTAGCGCCCTTCGGTCCGAAGGTGACGCAGATAATCCGCTCCGAATCCGCAGGCCGGCCCAACCATCGTGACGCGGTCGCTGATCTCGAACGCATAAGGCTGCTCGCCAGATGCGAGGCGGCCTCTGGCATCCTCGATATCAACCAAGCTGGTCATCATAGGTGTGCGGCCTTTCGCGTGGAACCAGGCTCACGGTTACCTTCAATCAATAGAAGTCAAAACCGACGGCAACGTAGCGAAGACCGAACCAAGGCAGATGTTGGCGAGAGTTCGTAGATTGTCATCGAAGTGATTGACTGGTGCTGGCACAGAGACTCCACTAAGTGGCATTTCGTGGAGTCATGCCGGCTACCACTTAGACCGGCTGGCTTTCTACACCATTGCAGATTCATCTAGACTATACGCTGCGGACCCGATGGTCAAGGTGAGCCCGGATCGAGCCGCCTGTTGAATCAGGGGCATTTTCATTTTTCATTTTTTATTTGCCAGTAACTGATTCTGTTCAATGACAAATGAAAAATGACAAATGGCAAATAGATTTAGCTCCGATGCCGGAACGTCACACGTCCCTTTGTCAGGTCGTAAGGCGACAACTCAACGGTCACCCTGTCACCTGCCAGGACCCTGATGTAGTGCTTGCGCATCTTACCGGACAAATGAGCCAATACCTCATGCCCTTCGCCTATTTTCACCTTGAATGTAGTATTGCCCATACACTCTACTACAGTTCCATCAACCGGGATCATGTCTTCTTTTGGAATGATGTCACCTCGTTTCCACGTTTGCGCTAGCTCCCAGCTTGCGCAAACGTGTATTTAGACTTCGAAGCCAAATGACTTCCTTCTTCAAAACAACAGCCCCATCAACGGGATGCTCGACTCCCCCTGAACGAGCGCGTTGACGACCGGCGCAAAAGGCCGATCTCGGTCGTCAATCTTACCTGCTCCTCGGACCTGCCATCCGTAAACCCTTTCAGCCTTGACCGCTCCAGCCTGATTCCGGCGACCCGCTCGATGGATGCCAGGGTGGATTCCTCTTCCGGGCTCACCAGCGTCAGTGCCGCGCCATCGCGGCCCGCCCGCGCTGTTCGTCCTACGCGATGGATGTAATCGTCAGCGGTCGCAGGCACCTCGTAATTGACCACAAACGAAATATCATCCACATCAATGCCGCGCGCCGCAACATCGGTAGCCACCAGCACCCGAACGCGTCCGGAGCGAAAGCTGTCCAATGCCGTGTTGCGCTGCGACTGGGTGCGATCAGAATGAAGCGTGACGACTTCGTGCTTGTTAGCGGTAAGTATCCGCGCTACTCTGTCGGCCCCTCGCCTGGTCTGTGTAAACACCAGAAACGTTTCCCCCGCGTGCTGACGGAGCAATGCGAGCAGCATTGGCGTCTTCGCGTGCGATAGAACCGCGAAGGCCTTCTGAGTGAGAGTCGCAACGGTGTTGGCCGAGCGGGTTGCTTCAACTCTCGCGTAGTTCGTCGCCAACTCCTGCGCCAGCCGCTCAACCTCTCGGGAAAGCGTGGCGGTCAATAACATCGTCTGACGCTTTATGGGAATGTGCTTGACGATGCGCCTGACCTGCGGGAGAAACCCCATATCAAGCATTCGATCCGCCTCGTCGAGCACAAGCACCTCTATAGCCTTGAGCGGGACTGATCCTCGCTCGATCAAATCGTTCAAGCGGCCCGGGGTTGCAACTAAGATGTCAACGCCGGTGCGCAGCGCCTTGATTTGTCTGGGGAGGCTCTCGCCGCCCACCACCGCCACGGTGCGAAGCCCGGCAGTGCGGCCGTAGATCTTCGCGGTCGCTTCAATTTGAAGAGCAAGCTCTCGCGTCGGCGCCAGCACAAGCGCGCGGGTCAGGCCGGGACCGCTCAGCCGTTGAATGATCGGCAGGAGAAAGGCCAGCGTCTTGCCGGAACCCGTCTCTGCCGAAGCCATAATGTTTCGTCCCGCAAGCGCGTGCGGTATCGTTTTCGTTTGAATCTCTGTTGGATCGGTGATGCCTAGTTTTCCTAGCGCATCCGCAAGCGGGGCACAGAGGCCGAGCTTGCTAAAACTGTTTAAACTCATGAATCTCTCTTTTTCGGTGCACTGCTTCAGAGGTTGCTGTTGCTTCATCGAAGCAGTGGTTCTTGAAAATGTGTTTGCTGAAGGGTGCGGATTGGTTGGAGTGTTTGTTCTACTTTTTCCGTGCAATCGTCTCCGAGCAGCTGGATGACTGAAGAGTAGATGGACAGGATGCAACTTCCGCCGATCCCATCCATCGCCCTTCAATCTGCGTATCGACCGGCTTAGTAGCGGCCGCCGCCGCCACCACCTCGACCACCGCCGTAGCCACCGCGTCCACCGCCGCCACCGCTGCTTCGGCCTCCGCCGTAGCCGCCGCCACGATTGCCTGAACGCTCTTCGCGCGGCCGCGCTTCATTGACTGTAAGCGTGCGGCCATTCACCTCTGTTCCATTGAGCTGGGTGATAGCCTTATCAGCATCCTCGTTGCCCATCTCGACAAAAGCAAAGCCTTTCGAGCGACCGGTGTCCCGGTCCGTAATAACGTTAACTGAATCAACCTGACCAACCTGTTCAAACAGGGTGGTTAGATCGCCTTCTGTCGTTTGATACGACAGATTTCCGACGTAGATCTTCTTACTCATAGTTCTCCTAAAACTGGTTATGAGGAACTTCCGAGGCTTTGCGGGAAAGAGGATGAGAAAGCAGAGTCAAACACTCTCCAAACAGTCAGCGGGAGGTCCCAAAACAAAAATCAACAGCAGCATTCGATCTGCTGAACTAACAGTAGGATCGTAACAGACAAATGCTGATAAGTCTATAGAAAGTATTGGACCTATGGGACCTATAGGACCTATGCCTGTTGACAAACGCAGCCGCTCGGCTTTAGAACGAAGACGCTTCGGACGCGCTGCTCAAACGCAGTCACAATATCTCCCGGGTGGTGAACCATGAAATCATTCATCAAGGTCTGTTCGCTCGCGACGGCGCTTGCCGTCGCACTCGTTGCTTGCACCTCCCCGAAGGAGGAGCCGAAAGTGTCTGAATCAAAAGCGCCCACCAGCCCTCTGGCCGCTAAGATCCGCCAGTTCGCTCCAACGGAGCTGTCGGCGGACACTTCGCATCTTTCCGAGAACGATCGCAAGGCTCTCGATAAACTCATCGAAGCGGCGAGACTGCTCGATCCACTCTTTCTGCGCCAGGTCTGGAGCGGCAACGAAGTGTTATGGAAAAAGCTGGAATCCGACACGAGCCCCGAGGGTCGTGAGCGGTTGCACTACTTTATGATCAACAAGGGTCCCTGGTCGCGCAACGAAAAGAACGAGCCCTTCATCGATGGCGTCCCGCACGAAAAGCCGCCGCAGGCAGGCTTCTACCCCGACGATATGACCAAGGATGAATTCAACGCGTGGGTGAGCGGCCTCTCAGAACAAGACAAGTTACGCGCGACCGGGTTCTTCACCGTCATAAGGCGGGGCCCGGACGGCAAGCTTAAGATCGTTCCTTATCACGAGGAGTATCGCGAGTTCCTGGAACCCGCTGCGAAACTCTTGAGGGAAGCAGCAGAGCTGACCACCAACCAGACCCTCAAGAACTTTCTGACAAAGCGCGCGGACGCGTTCATGTCGGACGACTACTACGCGAGCGACGTGGCCTGGATGGATTTGGACGCGCCGATCGATGTCACCATCGGGCCGTACGAAACATATGAAGACGAGCTGTTCGGATACAAGGCCGCCTTCGAAGCATTCATTACGCTGCGCGACGAAGCGGAATCCGCGAAGCTGGTCAAGTTCAGCGGCTACCTCCAGGAACTCGAAAACAACCTGCCGATCGATCCGCGCTATCGCAATCCGAAGCTCGGGGCCGCTTCTCCGATTCGAGTTGTCGACAACGTCTTCTGTTCGGGCGATGGAAATCGCGGCGTGCAGACCGCGGCGTACAATCTCCCCAACGACGAACAAGTAGTCAAGGAGAAAGGCTCGAAACGGGTGATGCTCAAGAACGTTCAGGAGGCCAAGTTCAAACAGGTGCTGGTGCCCATCTCGAAAGTGCTGGTGGATCCGTCGCAGCAGTCTCAGATTTCGTTCGACGCGTTCTTCACTCACATACTCGCGCACGAACTCATGCACGGCCTCGGTCCTCACAACATCAAGGTCGGTGGCCGCGGCACAAACGTCAGAAAAGAGTTGAAGGAACTGTACTCGACCATCGAGGAGGCAAAGGCAGACATAACCGGGCTGTGGGCTCTGCAATACTTAATCGACAAAGGCTCGGTCGACCCGGCGATGGAGCGCGATCTGTACACAACCTATTTGACCAGTTCGTTTCGGTCGGTTCGCTTTGGGGTCAACGAAGCACACGGCAAAGGTCAGGCAATTCAGTTCAACTATCTGCTCGACGAAGGCGCGATCAAACTGAACGAAGCTGCCGGAACATACAGCATCGACACTTCGAAGATCAAAGCTGCCGTGCGCAAACTGACAACGGAGATACTGACGATCGAGGCGGAAGGCTCCTACGAAAAGGCTAAAGCGATGCTCGACAAGTACGGCTTGATCAGACCGGCGATGCAGAAGGCGCTCGACAAGCTTAGCGGCGTACCAGTCGACATCGAACCGATCTTCACGCTCGCGAAGAGCAAATAAATGATCGAGACCTTGTCTAACTGAGAAGATTGATGCTCACCACACGAAGGCCTCATCGACTCATTGCTTGGGTTATCGCGATGCTCGCGATCGCCTGCGCACCGCTAAGCGCTTTCGCACAACTGCGGATGACAGGTTTCTCGGCGACTGGGGCGAAGTCCCAGACGGAGATCGAAACAAAGTTCAAGAGCATCCCTTCGCCCGACGAAGCCCGCAAGCATCATCGCTTTCTCACTGCTGAGCCGCATCCTGCCGGATCTGAGCGCAACAACGAACTGGCTCGTCACATCGCAGAACTCTGGAAGCAGCAAGGTTGGGAAGAGGTCACTCTCCGACGTTACGATGTGCTCAACACCTTTCCGCGCGAAGTGTCTTGCGAGATGCTCAGTCCGGTCCGTTACAAAGCCTCCCTTCGCGAAGATCCTTACGACATTGATCCCGATACAAAGGATCCCGGCGTGCAGTCTGCCTACACAGGGCTGTCGGCGTCGGGAGAAGTCACCGCGCCAGTCGTGTATGCACACAGCGGCAACCCCGAAGACTACGATCTGCTTCGGAAACATGGCATCAACGTGAAGGGCAAGATCGTTCTGGTTCGGTACTCGAATCCCTACAGCTATCGCGGCTTCAAAGCGCTCACCGCCGAACGCCAAGGCGCCGCCGCGATGATCGTCTATTCCGATCCGCAAGAGGACGGCTTCAAGCGCGGCAGAGTTTTCCCCGACGGTCCGTGGGGACCCGAAAGCCACATTCAGCGCGGCGCGATCACCTACGACTTCATGGTTCCGGGCGATCCTTTGACTCCCGGATGGGCTTCAGTCGAAGGCGCCAAACGAATCCCCATCGAGCAAGCGGTCTCAGTCCCGAAGATCATCGCGCTGCCGATGTCGTGGCGCGACGCGAAGCATATCCTCGAAAACATGGGCGGCCCCGAAGCTCCGAAGGATTGGCAGGGAGCCTTGCCGATCAAGTACAGATTGGG
>Ga0137359_10000528_pt1 | contig 28851 bp, 25 predicted proteins | sample Mad1_40_16metaG_FD_108281 | JGI IMG/M metagenome (GOLD analysis project Ga0137359, IMG submission 108281) | Vadose zone soil microbial communities from Angelo Coast Range Reserve, California, USA - Mad1_40_16 metaG | ecosystem: Environmental > Terrestrial > Soil > Vadose zone | place: USA... | reverse complement strand
GTTCTGGGCGCTGCGCGACGTCTCGTTCGAGGTACATGAAGGCGAGGTCGTCGGCGTCATCGGCAACAACGGCGCCGGCAAGAGCACCCTCCTCAAGATCTTGTCTCGCATCACGCCGCCGACCACCGGCTGCATCGAAGCGCGCGGCAGAGTCGGCTCGCTGCTGGAGGTCGGCACCGGCTTCCACGCGGAGCTCACCGGCCGCGAGAACGTGTATCTCAATGGCGCGATCCTCGGCATGAAAAAGGCGGAGATCGATCGCAAGTTCGACGAGATCGTCGCGTTCTCCGAGATCGAGCGCTTCCTCGACATGCCCGTCAAGCATTACTCGAGCGGCATGCAAGTGCGCCTCGCGTTCGCGGTCGCGGCGCATCTCGAGCCCGAGATCCTCATCATCGACGAGGTGCTGGCGGTCGGCGACGCGGCGTTTCAAAAGAAGTGTCTCGGCAAGATGCAGACGGTGTCCCGTCAGGGACGGACCGTGCTCTTCGTGAGCCACAATCTCGGTGCGGTGCGCAGCCTATGCGACCGTGGCATCGTCTTGCAGCACGGCGTGATTACCGCCGACGAGCCGGTCGCGAAGGCGGTTGCGGCATATCTCGCGACGCTCGAGGACGCATCGTCGTATGAAGTCGCGGGACGGACGGATCGGCAGGGGAAGGGCGCCGCCCGTATCACGCGCATCGACGTCTCATCCGACGACGACGCGCCGGGCACGTTGACGACGGGGCGCCCGGCGCGGTTCTCGTTCCACGTCAACGCCGTGGTTGCGGGCATGAGTTGCGCGTTCGATGTCTTCGATCCGCTCGGGCAACAGATCACCTATTTCAACTCGGCCCTGTCGGGCGTCGCAGGCAGCTCCGATGGCGCGACGTTCGTGTGCGACGTCGAGGAGCTACTGCTAGTGCCGAACCGGTATCGGATCGACGTCACGCTCACGGGCAACGGCGAGCTGCAAGACCGGGTCGAGGGCGCGCTGTTCATCGACGTCGATCACGGATCGATTCGCGGATGGCCGGTTCCCGACTACACCAACTACGGCAGCATCCTCCTGCCACATCGCTGGACGAAGCCCGCCTGACGTGGAATCGCCGCCGATGACCGATCCGACCGTCAGTGTCCTCGTGATGACGTACAATCACGAGCACCTGATCGGGCAGGCGCTGGACAGCGTGCTGATGCAGGAGGTCGCGTTTCCGTACGAGATCCTGATCAGCGAGGATCTCTCGACCGACGGCACCCGCGAGATCGTCCTCGCGTACCAGCGCCGGCGTCCGGATCTCATCCGCCTGCTGCTCTCGGAGCGTAACCTCCACAGCAACGAGATCGTCCGCCGCGGGCTTCGCGCCGCGCGTGGCAAGTACGTCGCGCTTCTCGACGGCGACGACTACTGGACGTCACCGCGCAAGCTGCAGCGCCAAGTGGACTTCCTCGAGGCGCATTCGGACTGCACGATCTGCTTCCACGATGCGCTTCTCGTCGACGAGACCGGCGACGCGCCGCCACGCCCCTACACCCGTCGTGGGCAGCCGGAGATCTCCACGCTCGACGATCTCTGGCAGGGCAACTTCATCGCCACCTGCTCGACGATGTTTCGCAGCGGCCTCATCGGCGAACTTCCGGACTGGTACGTCGGCATGTTTCCGATCACCGACTGGCCGCTCCATATCTTGAACGCCGAGCACGGCAAGATCGGCTACATCGACGAGAGGATGAGCGTCTATCGCTATCACAGCGGCGGTCTGTATTCGGTGCTGAGCGAGCGTCAGAAGCTCGAGACGACGGCGGCCTTCTACGAGACGATGGATGCGAATTTGGGCGGTCGTCACACGGCGGCGATCACGCGCGGGATGTTCGAATACTTCTACTGGTGGGCGAGGGCGTACGTCCGCCGCGGCGACCTCGAGGGCGCGCGGGCCTGTCTCCGACGCTGCCTGGCGCGCCGCCCCGCCGGCATGGCGTCTCTCGCCCGGCTCGCGAGCATGTGGATTTCCATCCAGCGCCGGCGCTTCGCGCCGCGTGCGACGGACGCCCCGTCGCCCCACGTCGAGCATGCGTGACGCCGCGCCACGTCGCGCGGTCATTCCGCCCATCGCCGACGGCGTCGCGCGCCCGCTCTGGTCGGTGATGATCCCGACGTACGAGTGCGCGGGGTACCTGCGCGAGACGCTGGCAGGCGTGCTCGACCAGGATCCCGGTCCGGACATTATGCAGATCGAGGTCGTCGACGACCACTCGACGACCGACGATCCCGCCGCCGTCGTCGCCGAGCTCGGGCGCGGCCGGGTCCTATTCCACCGGCAGCCGCAGAACGTCGGCGTGACGCGGAACTTCGCGACCTGCCTCCAGCGGTCGCGCGGACGGCTCGTTCACCTGCTGCACGGCGACGACCTCGTGCGGCCGGGCTTCTACCGCGCGCTGCAACGCGGCTTCGACGCCGACGCGAGCGTCGGCGCCGCGTTCTGTCGCCACATCTTCGCCGACCCGCGCGGCCACTGGCAGAGCGTGTCGCCGCTCGAGCAACCGGAGAGCCGGATTCTCGCGAACGCCCTCGTCCGCCTCGCGACCGAGCAGCGCATCATGACGCCGTCGATCGCCGTCCGCCGCTCGGTGTACGAGCGCCTCGGCGGGTTCGACGAGCGGCTCCTCTGCAGCGAGGATTGGGAGATGTGGGTACGGATCGCGGCAGCGTACGGCGTCTGGTACGAGCCCGAGCCGCTGGCGGTGTACCGTATGCACCGGAACTCCAACACCGGGCGCCATCTGCGCTCCGGCGAGGACATGCGGTACACGCGCGACGCGATCGCGATCTTCGCCGCCTACCTGCCGCCCGACGCCGCCGGCACGATCACCCGCACCGCACGCGAGACGTACGCGAGCGCGGCGCTCCACACCGCGAACGCGATGTGCGACGAGCGGGAGACGGCAGCGGTCCTGAACCAGGTCAGGGAGGCGTTGCAGTTCAGCCGCTCGCCGCGCGTCGTCGCGGGCGTGGCGCGAGTCGCGGCGCGCTGGGTGGCGAGCCGGATGCGGCGGTCGCATGCGAGCGCCCATGCCTGACCTGCCGGTGAGCGTCGCCCTCATCGGTTGCGGTGCGGTCGCGAGCGGCTACTACGCCCCCGCGCTGGCAGCGCTCGAACGCGAGGGGGCGCTGCGCGTCAGCGCGCTCCTCGATCCGGACGGCCGCAACGTCGACGCGCTCCGTGTCCGCTTTCCCGCGGCGGCGGCGGTCGACGACGTGGCGGCGCTCGTCGCGCGCCCCGTCGAGCTCGCGATCGTCGCGTCGCCGCCGCGCTTCCATGCCGAGCAGACGATCGCGGCGCTGCGCGCCGGCGTCGCCGTGCTCTGCGAGAAGCCGATGGCGACGACCGTCGCGGAAGGCGAGGCGATGATCGCCGCCGCGCACGCCAGCGGGCGCGTGCTCGCCGTGGGCTTCTACCGGCGCTTCTTGCCCGCGGCGCGCACGATTCGGGATCTATTGCGGAGCGGCCGCCTCGGTACGGTGCGGCGCTTTCACTGCGCCGAGGGCGGAACGTTTCGCTGGCCCGCCCGCTCCGCGTCCTTCTTCGAGCGTGGCGCGGGCGGCGGCGTCCTCGCTGACGTCGGCGTCCATGTGCTCGATCTCCTCGGCTGGTGGCTCGGCCGCCCGGCGAACGTGACCTATGAGGACGACGCCATGGGTGGGGTCGAGGCGAACTGCCGCATCCAGCTCGACTATGCCGAGGGGTTCAGCGGCGAGGTGCGTCTCAGCCGCGACACGGCGCAGCCGAACCGTTGGGTCATCGAATGCAGCGATGGCTGGGTGGCCTGGCACGTTCACGACGGCGAGCGCATCGAGATCGGCGTCGGCGGCGTCGAGCTCGGTTTCGACGCGACGTTGCGGACGATCGTCGACGCCGGTGTCGGCCGGCGATTGGGCGCGGCGGGCGACGGGTTCGCGCGCAGCTTCGTCGCGCAGCTCCGGCACGTCGTCACGGCGATCCGCCGCGGAGTGCCGGCGCTCGTGTCCGGCTCCGAAGGACTCGAGAGCCTCCGCGTCATCGACGAATGCTACCGCCACCGCACCTTGATGAGCATGCCGTGGCTCGGCACCGCGGAGCTCGCCCGAGCGCATCACCTGAGCGGTGCCGCGTGACGACCGTCGGCATCGTCGGAGCGAACGGCTTCATCGGCGGTCGCGCCGTCGAGATGTTGCATCTCGAAGCGCTCGTCGACGTTCGGCCGATCGTCCGCACCGTCGCGGGGCTGGCGCGCGCGGCGCGATTTGCCCTCGATTCGCGCGTCGCCGATGCGCGCGACGGCGCGGCGCTCGCCGACGCGTTCGCGGGCTGCGACACGATCGTGCACGCGGTCGCGGGCGGTCGCGACGCGATCCTCGGCACGCTCGCGCCGGTGTACGCGGCGGCCCAGGCTGCCGGCGTGCGGCGCTTGGTCTATCTCAGCTCGGCGTCCGTACACGGCCAGGATCCGGAGCCGGGAACGGACGAGCGCAGCGTCCTGCACGAGCGCCACGCCTTGCCGTACGACAATTTCAAAGTGCGCGCGGAGCGCACCCTCCGAGAGCTGCGCGAGCATGGCAACGTCGAGCTCGTGATCCTCAGGCCCGGCATCGTGTACGGGCCGCGCGCGTCCTGGACGATCGTATTCGCCGACGATCTCCTGGCCGGCCGCGCCTATCTCGTCGACGGCGGAACCGGCATCTGCAACGGCGCGTACGTCGACAACGTCGTCCACGCGATCTCCCTCGCGATGACGGCCTCCGACGTCGACGGCGAGGCCTTCCTCGTCGGTGACGAGGAGCGCTACACGTGGGCGGACCTCTACCGGCCGCTCGCCGCGGCCCTCGGATACGATCTCGCATCGGTGGCGAGCGTCGCGCCGCGCGAGGATCGCGGCGACTGGTGGGAGCGCTTCAACGCGGCACGTGAGACGAGTGCCGGACGGGCGATGCTGTCGATGCTGCCGATGCGCCTTCGGGCAGCCGCGTATGCCGGTGTCGCCGCGTGGCACGGGCACGGCCGTCGCGCGGATTCCTCGGCATGGGAAGCGGCCGCCGCGCCCGTCCTTACGCCGACTGTCGAGATGACGTTGCTGCATCGCTGCCGGTACAAGCTGCCCTCCGAGAAGGCCGCCGCGCGACTCCACTACCGTCCGCGCGTCACGTTCGCGGAGGCGTGTCGCCGGTCCGTGGGCTGGCTGCGATTCGCCGGCTATCCCGTACGTGCGTCGGAGCCGGAGGTCGCGCCGGCCGCGGTGACTGCATCATGACCAGCGGCGATCTCGTCTCGGCGATCATCATCTTCCTCGACGCCGAGCGCTTCCTCGAAGAAGCGATCGCCAGCGTTTTCGCGCAGGAGTATCCGCACTGGGAGCTCCTGCTCGTCGACGACGGCTCGACCGACGGCAGCACCGAGATCGCGCGGCGGCACGCCGCGCGCCATCCCGACCGCGTCCGCTACCTGGAGCATCCTGGCCACGCAAACCGTGGGATGAGCGCGTCACGGAACGTCGGCGTCGGCGCCGCACGCGGCAAGTACGTCGCGTTTCTCGATGCCGACGATGTCTGGCTCCCCGCGAAGCTCGCGCAGCAGGTGGCGCTTCTCCGCGCGCATCCGGAAGCGGCGATGATTTATGGCCGCACGCTCATCTGGCACGGATGGACCGGCCGGCCGGAAGACGCCGCGCGCGATCGTACCTTCGATCTCGGCGTGCCCGCGGACACTCTCGTATCGCCGCCGCGCCTCTTCTTCGTGCTCCTCAAAAACAAGGCGCAATCGCCGACGACGTGCAACGCGCTCCTGCGCCGCGACGTGATCGAGCGCGTCGGCGGCTTCGTCGAGTCGTTCCGCGGGATGTACGAGGATCAGGCGTTTTTCTTCAAGATTCATCTCGCGTGGCCGGTCTACGTGGCGAGCACGTACTGGGCGCTCTACCGGCAGCATCCGGACAGCTGCAGCGAGCCGTGGATCTCCGCAGCGGAGTATCATCGCGGGCGTCGGCCGGTCCTCGAGTGGCTGGCGGCATATGTCGCCGAGCAGGGCCTCGGCCCCGAGACCGCCGTCGCGCGCGCGGTGCAGCGGGCGCTCTGGCCGTCACGGCATCCGACGCTTCATCGCGTCGTCATCGCGCCGCGGGAGCTCGCAGACCAGATTCGCGGCAAGCTCGGCGAGCTCTTGCGCGGCTCGTCGCCCAATGCGTGATCCGATGACGCCGGTCGCCGCGCCGCTGGTCTCGATCGTCGTTCCGTTCCTGAACGCCGGGCGTTTTCTCGAGGAGGCCGTGGCGAGCGTCATCGCGCAGCGCGACCCACGGTGGGAGCTGCTGCTCGTCGACGACGGCTCGACCGACGACAGTACCGCGATCGCGCGCCGCCACGCAGCGGAAGACCCCGGCCGCGTGCGCTACCTCGAGCACGCGCAGCACCGCAACCGCGGCAAGAGCACGTCGCGCAACCTCGGCATCCGAGCGGCACGGGGAGCCTACGTGACGTTCCTCGACGCCGACGATGTGTTCCTGCCGGAGAAGCTCGCGCATCAATCGGCCGTTCTCGACGCGCATCCCGAAGCCGCGATGGTGTACGGACGCACCGAATATTGGATCAGCTGGGACGCCGCGGCGGCGGGCCGAGCCGGCGCCTACGGACGTCGCCCACGCGACTTCATGAGCCGGCTCGGCGTCCGGACACAAGCCGTCATCGCGCCGCCCGCGCTGCTGACGCTCTTTCTCCGCGACCCGGGTACGGTGCCCTGCATCTGCAGCATCCTGGTGCGTCGCTCCGTGCTCGATGACGTCGGCGGCTTCGACGAGACGATCCAGCACCTGTTCGAGGATCAGGTGCTGCTCGCGAAGCTGTTTTCCAGGGCGGCCGTCGTCGTCGATGACGCGTGTGGCGAGCGCTACCGGCAGCATCCCGATTCCAGCTGCGCGCGCGCGATCGCCGCCGGCGAGTATCACCCGTGGCGGCCGAACCCGGCGCGACGCGCGTACTTGGAGTGGCTCGCCGCGTACGTCGACGAGCGCGGGATCACCGATGGTCCGCTCCGGGGCGAGCTCCGCCGCGAGCTCGCGATATATCGCCATCCGCTGTGGGGGCAGGTGGCGAGTCCCGTGATCTATGCCGCGCGGCGGCTGAAGGAGCTCCTCGCATGAGAGGGGCCGCGAACCGGTTGCGCGGATTTGCCGTCGAATTGTCGAAATTCGGTGCCGCGCGTGCGGTGATCCTCATGTACCACCGGATCGCCGATGCGGAGCGCGATCCGTGGGGACTCGCCGTCTCGCCGCGCAATTTCGCCGAGCAGTTGGCGGTGCTCCGCGACTGCGGCACGCCGCTGACGTTGCCGGCGCTCGCCGCCGCGCACGAGCGCGGCACGATTCCGCGGCGCGCGATCGTCGTGACGTTCGACGATGGGTACGCGGACAACCTCCATGCGGCAAAGCCGCTCCTCGAGCGTCACGACGTGCCGGCGACGGTATTCGTCACCACGGGGCATACCGGGACGCAGGACGAGTTCTGGTGGGATGAGCTCGAGCGCCTCCTCCTCGCGCCGGTGACGTTGCCCGCGATGCTCTACCTCGCGATCGGCGGCAGAGCGCGCCACTGGGATCTTGGCGGCGCCGCGACGTACGGGGACGATGAGCGGCGACGGGACGTCGGCCGACGCGCGCGGGACGGCGCGCCGGGGTCGCGCCCCGCGTTCTACTACGCCGTGTGGAGCGCGCTGCTGCCGGTCGGCGACGACGAGCGACGCGCCCTCCTCGCCGCGATCGCGTCGTGGGCCGCCGGCGGCCCGCCGCGTGCAAGCCATCGCGCGCTCCGCGCGGATGAGATCGTCGAGCTCGCGCGCGGCGGTCTCGTCGACGTCGGCGCACATACGGTCACGCACCCGCTTTTCCCGGCGCACCCGCCGGCGGTCCAGCGCGACGAGCTCGTCGCGAGCAAATCGGCGCTCGAGGAGATCCTCGGCCGGCCGGTGACGACGTTTGCATATCCGTATGGCGAATCGTCGGCGGATTCGCCGGCGCTCGTTCGTAGTGCCGGCTTCGTCTGCGCGTGCTCGGTCCGCGCAGAGGCGGTGTGGAAGCGGAGCGATCGGTATCGCTTGCCGCGGTTCGGCGTCGAGGACTGGAGCGGAGACGAGCTCGCGCGGCGCCTCGACGAGTGGCTCACATCATAGGCGCGTAGGCGCGCGATGCCGTTCCACCCATGAGCGCGCGACGTAGACGGTTTCGCCGCCCCTGGTGACGACCTCCGTCGGATACCGGCGCCGAACGTAGCGCTCGAGGCGAGGAGTGCGGCCGGCACGCATCACGATCACGGTTCTCTCAGCCATCGCTCGGCGTACCTTCTCCCATGAGTCGACCTCGTCGACGAGCGCGCGATCCGCGTAGAGCATCAAAAAGGGTCCTTCGATATGGACATTGAACAGTACGCGATCCGTGAAATCGGTATTGGCGTTCATCCATTCCCCGAGCTCTACGTAGAAGGCCCTGTCTAATGCGTGCTCACGATGAATCGCCAGCGTGCTCTCGGCGCTGAGGACCAAGAACATCATCGCAATCACGCCCAGCGTCGCAATGCGTGTCGTCGGTGACGGTAGGGCGGCGCCGATCTCCCGCATGGCCGATCCGGCGGCGATCGCCACGCCCGGAACCAAGTAATACAGATAATAATCGTGCATCATCACCTCCTGCTTGAACAGCAGAAGGTGCGCCCCGCCGAAGCCCAGCAGCATGAGTAGCATGGCGTTGGCGCTGTCCACTCGCCGGCGCACGAGCATTTGTCGAATCGACGATGCCACTCCGACCGCCGCCAGCGCGACCACGGGGCTCGTGAATAACGCCATGCAGAGCTTCAGCTCTTGCTTCACCAATTGACGGTTGCCGATCGTTGGTCCCCAATCGAGTTGGTGGGAGAACCAGCCTTTGTTGATCGATCGTTGCATCTCGCTGAACACCCGCGGTCCTTTGAGCGAGTATGCGTGTGCCAGGTAAATGGCGAACGCCGACAGGGCAACGGAGAGCAGCATGGTCACGAGAACGGCACGGTCGTCGTTGTTCTGCACCGCGAGCCGGTAATGGAGGGGCAGAAGCACGAGCAGGTAATAACCGGGCCACGCCGTCATGGCTGCCAAGAACACAGACACGGCGAGGATCGCGAGATCTCGCGAGGTGCGCGTCTCCGTCCACCGGACGTACGCCAACACCGAGACGACGACCCAGCACAACTCGAACGCCTCGTGGTTGTACATTCGGCCGAAGTACAAGACCATCGGGCACAGGGAGAAAATCATCGTTGCGTACAGCGCCGTCGTGCGCTCGAAGAGCTTCCGTACCAATACGTAGAACGCGACCGTGGCCACGAGGGTGGCGGCGCACGCCGCGAGCCGAGCGACCCACTCGTGGATCCCGAAGAGACGATACAGCTCGGTCAGGACGATCGTGATGAGGATGCTGTGATGCGTGTAGTAGTCGACGGTCTGCGGCAGCGGGCCGGAGAAGTACGCCTGGCCGAAGCCGAGCGTCGCGTACCCGTACCGCAGGAAGTTGCGCGCAAAGACGCTCCAGATTGCGCCGTTCCAGTCGTGGTGACCCACCCATTGAACGGCGATGCGATGCAGCATGCCCGCGGTCGCGGTACTCAGGATTGCGCCCAGTGCGATCAGCTCGCCGCGGGAATATCGCTCTGCTCGTGGAACTTCTCGCGGCTGCGCGAGAGGTACTGGTCGAGGAGCTTCCTGCACGGAAAGGGCCACGAAGACGTTCGATCGCGAAAGGATTCTACGCCATCACGGGTATCATGCTCGTGAGATCCGCGCATTCGCGTTCATGCGCTGTGAGCTGTGAACACCGTTGCCAGACCGCGTCGGTCGCGTCGCGTTGTGAGCCCCGGCGTCGCGTCCGTCAGCGCACTCACGAGCTGCTCGCTGTCGAAGAGCGGCAGTCGGAAGCGGCCGGGCTCGAACTCGAGCGTTGCGATCGCGACACCGGGGGCGTTGAATAGGACGATAAGACCGTGCGTGAGAATACATCATTACGCAGATCGATCGTATAGCTTCTGAATACGCTGGCACTCGATTGCCGCGCGGCGGCACCGACTTGCGATTCCGGCACCCCTTCGGTAGCGTCCGCCGCGACCAGTGGTCCGACGCCCAACCTGAAAGACGAACGATGGATCTCCAACTATCCGACGAGCACATCAAGTTCCGCGACGAGCTTCGCGCCTGGCTCACGGCCAATGTGGGCCGGCCTTGGCGTGAGGAGCTGCGCGACCCGAATGCGACCGAGGACAGCCTGATCGAGCTGCGCCGCGTCTGGCAGCGGAAACTCTACCAGGCCGGCTACCTCGGCATGGACTGGCCCGCCGAGTGGGGCGGGCGCGGTGCGACCGAGGTCGAGAAGTCGATCTTCGAGGCCGAGACGGCGCGCGCTGATGCGCCGCCGATCCTCAACACCCTCGGCATCGGTCTCCTCGGCCCGGCGCTCATCCATCACGGCAGCGAGGCGCAACGCCGCCGCTTCATCCCGCCGATGCTTTCCGGAGAGGAGATCTGGTGCCAGGGCTTCAGCGAGCCGGGCGCCGGCAGCGACCTCGCGGCGCTGCGCACGAGCGCCGTCATCGACGGCGACCACTTCGTGCTGAACGGGCAGAAGATCTGGACGACGTTCGGGCCGTGGGCGGACTGGATCTTCGTCCTCGCCCGCACCGATCCGAAAGACCGCTACGGTGGCATCTCGTTCATCCTCGCGAAGCTCGACACACCCGGCATCACCGTGCGCCCGCTGCGCCAGATCACCGGCGAGAGCGAGTTCGGCGAAGTGTTCTTCGAGGACGCGCGCGTGCCGCGCGAGAACCTCGTCGGGCAGATCGGGGAAGGATGGCGGATCGCGATGACGGTCCTCGCATTCGAGCGCGGCGCGGGGAGTCTTGCCGCCGCCGAGCGGTACGGCCGCGATCTGCAGCTGCTCGCGAGCACGTGCAAGGAGATCGGCCGCGACGGCGCCGCGGTGCGCGAGAAGCTCGGGCGGCTGCTCGTCGAGAACGAGGTCCTGCGCGCGAACGGGCTGCGCATGCTCGCCAACCTCGCCGACGGCAAGGTTCCCGGCCCCGAATCCTCGATCGAGAAGATCTTCTGGAGCGAGTTCGACAAGCGCTTCCGCGAGACCGCGCTCGACATCCTCGGTCCCGGCGGCCAACTCCTGCGGCAGAGCGCCGAGGCGCGGCACGACGTCGACTGGGCGCGCGAGTTCCTGTGGTCGCGCGCCGGCACGATCTACTCCGGGTCGTCCGAAGTGCAGCGCAACATCATCTCGAAGCGCGTTCTCAACCTCCCCCAGGAGGGACGATGAAGTTCGAGCTGTCCGAAGACCAAGCGCTGCTGCGCAACTCGACGCGCGATTTTCTGACGAGCGAGCTGCCGCTCGAGAAGACGCGGAACGTCATGGAGCACGGCGCCGACGGTTATGAGGCGTCGGCGTGGCGGAGTCTCGCCGACATGGGTTACATCGGTCTCGCCCTGCCGGCGACCGTCGGCGGCCAGGGACTCGGTACGATCGAGCTCGCGATCGCCCTCGAGGAGATGGGGCGCGTGTGCGTGCCGGGGCCGTTCCTCGATGCCGTGCTCGCGGCGTCGCTCCTCGCTGCAGCGGGCGGTCAGGAGAAGCTCGCCGCCGATGTCGTCGCCGGCACGTCGCTCGTCACGATCGCGCGGCAGGACGCGCCCTTCAACGGCACCAATGGGCGCGCAACGGCGTTCGTGGCCGGCCGCGTCCGCGGTACGAAGTACTTCGTGCCGTTCGCCGCCAAGACCGACGCGCTCCTCGTCACGACCCCGCAAGGCATCGTCCTCGTGCGCGCCCCGTACGACGTCGTGCCGCTCCAGACGTTCGACCTCGGCCAGCGTTTCGGCGAGGTCGCGCTCGATCAGATAGGTACGCTCATCGGCGGCCCGGCGCTCCTCGAGCGTATCGATCTGCTCGGCGCCGTCGGCGCGAGCGCGATGATGCTCGGCATCATGAGCCGGGCGCTCGAGCTCACGCTGGAGTACGTGCAGACGCGGCAAGCGTTCAAGCGCCCGATCGGCGCGTTCCAGGCGCTGCAGCATCGCATGGCCGACATGCTCCTCAAGACGGAGTCGACACGCTCCGCGGTGTACCGCGCCGCGTGGTGCCTCGACACCGACGACCCGCAGACGGCGCTCGCCTGCGCTACCGCGAAAGCGTACGCCGGCGACGCCGCCCGTCTCGTCTGCGGCGAGGCCGTCCAGATGCACGGCGGTATCGGGTTCACCTGGGAGCTCGATTTGCACTTCTATTTCAAGCGCGCGAAGACCCTCGAGCAGTTCTACGGCGCGACCGAGGTGCAGCTGGAGCGGGCGCTGACGGCAGCGGGGTACTAAACCCACCTTTTCATATCGCCGCGGGCGCGCGTCGTCGCGTGACGTCGTGCACGCATCATTGCTTGTGGACGTTGCGGCTGCGTGGGGAGCCGCAGGTACGTCGTGGAAACGCGCGGTTTCGCGCTGTCCTGCCTGCTGACCGGTACGTATACTCGCCAGCTGCAGTATCGACGCATGGCCACGATCACCAGCCCGGGAGTTCGCAACTGGCAGCCACCTGCCCCCGCGCGCGCACGGGTTCCGATCGGCGATGCGTCGAACCTCTTCCTCTTCAGCGTCGATTACGAAGACGTGCGAGGTGAGCTCGTCGGCAGCTGGAACAATCCGGATCGACTCCCGACGATGACTGAGCGCTTTCTCGCCTTCCTGCAAGCTCACGACGTGACCGCCACGTTTTTCGTCTCCGGCGAGACTGCGGAAGCGCATCCCGAGCTCATCGCCGACATCATTTCGGCGGGCCATGAGATCGGCTGCCACGGCTGGCGACACGTGCCGATGGAGCGCTATCAAGCGACGCAGTTCAAGGACGACATTTCGAAAAGCTTGGACTGCTTGTATGACGCAGGCGCCAAACGGGTCGTCGGGTTCCGGGCTCCGTATCTGTCGCTCACGAAAGGCAGTGCGTGGGCGTATGGGGTCTTGGCGGATCTGCAGTTCGTCTACTCCAGCTCGGTCTTGCCGGGGCACACTCATCTCTACGGGTGGCCCGATTTCGGCGCCGGCATCAAGCCCGTCGCGGGAGTCTACGAGCTTCCCGTCAGCGTCGTGTCGCTGTCCGGGTATTCGCTGCCCTTCGCGAGCGGCGCGTGCTTCCGTACGGTTCCCTGGTTTCTGCTGCGAGCGATATTCGCCAAACGACGGAAAAGCAGCGGTCCCCTGATCGGGTACTTTCATCCTCAAGACATCGATACCGAGCAGGCCACGATTCGCTACGCGCAGTACGGCCGCGTCGGCAACATGGTGCTGCGCTGCAATCGCCGACAGGTGCTGGACAGGATCGGCGCCATCTTCAACGACGGATGGCGCGCGCTGCCCTACATCGAGTTCGTCGAGCGCCACCTGCGCTGCAGCACGACCGATCAGCGCGACGGCGCGGTTGGACGGCGGCCCGCTCCAGTCAGCGTACGGTGACCGCGGCGTTCCTCGCGAGAATCGTGGCGCGATTCTCGAGAAAATCGATCTCGCGCGGGTAGATGAACGCCGGCACACGTGGGGATCGTCGATCGAAGACGATGCGGTAGGAATACTCTTCGCCGAGGAGTGCGCGGAAGTACTCGTTGATCGACGGATACAGTTCGCTGCGCAGACCGGCCTCGACGAAGCGATCGTAATAGAGCGAGTCGATCACGAGATAATCGGGATTCCGTCTGGCGAGCGCGTCGCCGGCGTACCACCGCACGCGCTCCTCTCCAGCTTGGCGCGCGGCTTCCGAGCCGTTGATGAAGCTGTTTCCCGGAAAGACCTGCTGGAAGAGCCGCTCGCGGCCGGTGACGAACGGCATCGTGATCGCGTGCACGCGACCCGACTTGTCGGAGGGCGAGTAGATGTCGTACTCGACGGAGGCGTCGCGCGGCACGTGTTCGCGCATCCAGGCTTCGGTGGCGATACGGGGATCGGCGAGGAATCGCCTGCCGACGTAGGCGCTGCACACGACGTTGTACGCGACGAGGGCTCCGAGCAAGGCCGAGCGCAGCGTCGGGTACCGCCATCGCGCCCAGCACGGCGCCGACAGCATCATCCAGAAAGGTACGATCGGCAGCACGAAACGTGTCTCCAACCGCGGGAATGGCGCGAATTTGGCGTAGTAGAGCGCGCACACCGCGAGCGTCGACCAGAACGTCGCCTCCGCGGCGGTCATCCGCCGGCGGCGCACGACGACGTAGATCGCGATCAGACCGGCGCTCGCGAACACTGCGAACGCCGGAGCGCCGATGATGTCGACGATGCGGAGGAAGAACGCTCCCCAGCTGTGGCCCGTTTGTCCTTCGTACACGGGAGCGACCATGTAGTTGTAGAGGAAGTCCGACTTGAAGGCGTGGTGGTCGAGAACCGCAAAAGGATTTCCGAGCACGAATCCGACCGGGACCATTGCGAGGCCGAGCGCCAGGTTCATGTCGAACGCGATCCGGCGCCACGCGCGCCAGGTGCGCGGCGTATGCGCAGCGGCGGCCGGTCGCAGGACGTGCGCGACGACGATCGCGACACCGACACCGAGGCCGTTGTATTTGGTCGCGGTCGCGAGCCCGGTGCAGAGGCCGGCGAGCAGATAATTCGCCGTACGATCGTCGCGCACGATCGCGTCGCTGAAGTAGAACGCGACCAACATCCACCACATGACCGGCACATCGGCGGTCAGCTGGTGCACGAACGCGACCATCCCGGCGCTCGTCACGAACACGATGGCGATCGGCCGCGCCGCGACCGTGCCGTAGGCGCGCCGCACGATCGCGAAGACGAGGCCGGCGGAGCCGAGGAGCAGGCACGACACGAGAATCCGCGACCAGACGATCCGTGCCGTCATCGCGACGTCGGCCGGTACGTGCAGCGCGCGCGCGGCAATCGACAGCGGCAGCACCGCCAGGAAATAGTTGCAGTACGTGTAAAATGGCGGCTTCTCGAACCATCCGGGGTCGAATGGCGGCTTGCCGGGGGTGAAGAGCGGCAGGAACGCCATCGCGTCCGGGTGCAGCTGCCGTACGGTGACGCCGTAGAGGCACAGCAAGAATGTGATCGCGAGCGCGGTCACGAGCATGCGGTCCGTCGTCGCGGCGCGCCTTCGCATCAGTCGAGCCGCGGGACGATCACGTGCGCGGGCAGGACGGTCCACGGATCCACCCGAACCGCTCCCGATTCGAAAAATCGCGCGCAATCGCCGGACTCCAACAGCAGCCTGCGCGGGCGCTCGTCTTGGAGGACGAGCGCCAACGATGGCAACGCCCAGGTATCGACGATGGTGTACGGAGCGCGGTGCACCCACGTGAACTCGTCTGCGATCGTCTCGACGCAGCTCGTCCGCGCCGCCGCGAGCGTCCGCAGGAGTCTCGTGACCGTGTTGTGCCACAGGAGCGACTTGGCGACGACGACGAGCGCGAACACGATGGCGAGCACGGCTGCGAGCCGCATGCGCTCGCGGGTTTCGTCGGACGACGGCGCGGTTCCGCTGTCGAGCATCCCGATCAGCAGTATCCCGATCGCGACGAACAGCGTGAGCCCGGTCTTCAGCGGGAAAGCGCCGGTACCGACGAGATATTGCGACACCAGCAGGATCGCGGCCGCGATCGCGATCGTCGCGCTGCCACGGTACGCGAGCCGGCGCTGCGGCCCGTGCAGCGCCTTGGCGCGCCAACAGCTGCCGGCGATCGCGAGCGCGCTCATTAGGAGGATCGCGTTCTGCCAGCTGGTCGCGAAGAGGTACGTGCGCATCTCCTCGCCGCCGGTGAACCCCGACTCGTAGCTCGTCAAGCTGAGCAGGCTCATGACGATCCTGAGCAGGGCGGCGGCCACGTAGACGGCGCACGTCCATCGCGCCGCGCTCCGTACGTGCCCGCCGGCATATGCGGCGGCGACGGCGATGACCAGCAACAGGGGCGCGACGAGCGGATGCAGAAGCAGAACGATCGGCAAAAGGAGCGCCGTCAACACCCAATGGGCGCGGGTGCCGAGCAAGAGCACCGTCGAGAGCAACAGCGGGCAGCAGAGCTCGATGCCGATCAACAGCTCCGACACCCAGGAGAAGTTCACGAGGTTCACGAACAAGATCACCAGTGCCGGCCAGATCAGGAGATCCGGGCGGCGGCGGCGCACGATCAGCCACGAGAGCCCGAGCGCGACGAGGGGGACCATCGCGTAGCTCGCATCGAACGCCAACCGCACGAGCGGCAACGCCTTGGAATCGTCGAGACCGAGAATCGAGACCAGGCGCATCATCGCACGCGCCGGCACTTGCAGCAGCGCGACGCTCAGACGGTGGTGGCGGATCGCGGAGCGCGTGAGAAGAAGTTCGAAGAGATAGGACCCGCCGTCTTGGAAGAGTGGCAGCCCGCTGAGCGCCGCCGCGGCGATCCCGATGGCAACCGGCACGAAGATCGCGCCCGCCGACGCGTGCGTCGCCGGCGCGGTGATCTCGACGGGACGTCGAAGCGCCGCGCCGCGACGGTCGTCTGCTGGCCGGGTCGCAGTCACACGACGCGCTGGCGGCGATGCTCGGCGAGAAAGCGGGCGGGACCGGCGGCGGCGCCCGCGGCTTCGAGGAGGAGCAGGCGCATCGGTGCGGCGGCTTCACCCGCGATGCGGAGTCGGGCCGCGCGCAGGAACGGACCGACGAGCCAGCGCGCCGCCACGATGAGCGCGCGCAGGTCGCCGCCCTCGGCGACGCGCTTCGTGAGGAACGCGTACACGCCGACGCCGTAGCCGAAGATGCAGCGTCGCAGCTCGGCGTTGGTGTCGCGATGCCGGTGCCACACGAGCGCCTTCGGCGTGTAGGCGATCGCGAAACCGGCGTCGAGCGTGCGCGCGAACATGTCGTTCTCCTCCCCCGCGCAGGTGCGAGCGCCCGCGCCGAGCCGGGTGTCGAATCCGCCGAGCCGTAACGCCAGATCGCGGCGCAGCGCCATGTTGGCGCCGATTCCGACGACGCCGGCGGTCGCGGGCACGGTGTCGGCGGCGGTGAAGACGTGGGGCGCGAACCGGCGGCGATGCTGCGCGTACGCTTCGAACACATGCTGCGCCGTCGTGCGCAGCTCGATCGGCATCACCAAGCCGGTCACGCACGCGATGCGCTCGTCGGCGAACGGCTGCGCCAGTGCGTCGATCCAGCGCGTATCGGGTACCGCGTCGTCGTCGGTGAACGCCACGATCGCGTGGCGCGCCTCGCGCAGGCCGCAGTTCCGCGCGTAGCTGAGGCCGGCGCGCGGCTCGCGCACGTAGCGCACGGGATGGCGCGCGACAACGTCGGTGGTCGCAGCCGTCAGCGGGGCGTTGTCGACGACGATCACCTCGTGTCCGGCGGCGGCGATCGGCCGCAGCCCGTCGAGGCAGCGGGCGAGATCGGCCGCGCGCTCGCGGGTGCACACGACCACGGAGAGCGGCGTCGCGGCCGGCGGCGGCTCGGGAAGAGGGTCCGGCGGCGCCACCTGCGCCGTGACGATCTCGCGGACTCGTGCGGCGGAAATCGCGCCGCTGCCGTCGAGACTCGCGACGCCGATCGGCACGCCGTGCCAGCGGACGAGCGCGAGCACCTCGATCGTGCCGTCGGGCGGCACGATCGCCGCGGGCGCGCTCAGCTCGACGTCGGCGACGTGCGTTGCCACGTCTCGTCCTCGATCGTATCCGACGGCAGCCGCGAACCCTCGATGAATCCGCGCGCCCACCAGCACATGCCGAGAAAGCAGAGCCATGCGAGCTGTGGACGGCGCGCGACGAGCCCGCGCTCGATCGCGAGCGACGGGACGATCATGCGCAGAAACCGATACGGTACCAGTGCGGGCATGATCAGCATCGCCACGAGCGGCGAGCGCGCGAGCGCGCCGCCGCGGCCGCCGAGCACGCGCAGCACGCGGACATTCGCGAGCCCGAGCCGGCGTTGGTGCTGGAAGAACTGCCCGCGCTCGGTGCGGTGCATGTGCGCGACGACGATCTCCGGGTCGAGCGCAATGCGCGCGCCGCGCTCGCGCAGCGGTTGATGGAAGATCTGGTCCTCCATCGGGTAGTAGCCGCGCGGGAAGCCGCCCGCCGACCAGAATACGTCGCGCGGATACGCGACGGTGTTGGGAGAGAGATAGCCCATCGGCCGCACGGCGCCGCCGGGCAGGAACTCGCGGAACTCACAGATGTATCCCGCCCAGCTGACGAGCGTCTCGCCGTTGCCGTTCGCGGTCGCGCCGCCGATCGCGTCGTAGCCCTCCTCGACGCGTGCGACGAGACGGCGCAGCCAGTCGGGTTGCGCCATGCAGTCGGAATCGATGAAGGCGAGGATCTCGCCGCGCGCCTGCTCGGCGCCGCGGTTGCGCGCGGTTTCGGGTCCGGCGCGCTCGCCGAGATGGATGAGCTGCACCTGCGGAAACTCGCGTCGTACGATCGCCGGCGTCTCGTCCTGCGAGCTGTCGACGACGATGATCTCGAAGAAAAACGGCGCGTCCTGTTTCAGCAGCGCTGCGAGACACGAGCGGATCGTGCCGGCCGACGCGTACGAGGGGACGATGACCGAGCACCGGGGGCGCTCGACCGCCGCGCCCTCGCGCGCCGCCGTGTCGCCGTCGGGTGGCACGAGGCGTGACGTCGCTGCTCCGATGTCCCGTGCTCGCGGCGCGTGCGTCGTCATGCCGGCGTCGCGCTCGGTCACAGCAGACCCTCGCGTCGGTACCAGTTGACCGTCCGCTCGAGGCCCGTCGCGAGATCGACCGCCGGGACGAAGCCGAGCTCGCGCGCGGCGCGCTCGCCGCGATAGGCGCGGCTCTGCGTCATGAACGCGATGCGGCTGCGGGTGAGCGGCAGTCGTGCCGGCGGCACCCCCGGGACGGCCTCGAGCACGCGCGCGACGCTCCACGCGGCGGCATGCGGGATGTGCGTCCGCGGCAGGCGCCGGCCGACGGCGGTCGCGATCGCCGCGGCGAGGTCGCGAATCGCAACCGGCGTCGGGCCGACGAGGTGATACACGCGCGGCGACGCCGGCACGTGCGTCGCGCAGCGCACGAGACCCTCGCTCAGATCGTCGATGTAGACCGGATGCAGCAAGCTCTCCCCCGAGCCGACGACCCGATACCACCCGCGCGCGATGGCGCGAAACCAGCCGAGCAAGTGGAGGTCGCCGGGCCCGTAGACCAGCGCCGGGCGCGCGACCGCGAGCGGCAGACCGGCGTCGACTGCACGCGCGAGCGCCAGCCGCTCACCGGCCGCTTTGGAGCGCTCGTAGACGTTGCTCGGCGCGAGCGGCGCGTCCTCGTCGGCCGGCGCGTCGTGGGTCGGTCCGAGAACGCCGGTCGTGCTGCAGTGGACGACCGTGCAGCGCGCGCGCGTACATGCGTCGAGCACGTGACCCGTGCCTTCGACGTGCAGCGCCTCGTACGCGGCGTCGGCGACGCCGGGGACGAGCAGCTGCCCGGCGAGATGAAAGACGCACGTCGCATCCGCGACCGCGCGTGCGACCGCGTCACGGTCGAGGACGTCCGCGGCGACGACATCGGCATCGAGCGCGCGCAGCATCGCCACCCTGGTATCCGCACGTGCCAGCGTCGTCGGCCGCACGAGTGCGCGCACGGCGGCGCCGTGCGCGCGCAGCAGCGCGACGAGCGCCTGGCCGAGAAATCCGCTGGCGCCGGTCACGACGACCCGCGCCAGCACGCCCGCGGCCCCGTCAGCGCGCCATTCGGCGGCGCCGCCGGCGCTCACCGCGGCCGCGCGGAGGCGACGAGCCCTGCGGTCGCCGCTCCCTCGGGGCTCGTTGCCATCGCGGCGGCGGGGGCGATATCGACCTCGACCGCAGGGAGACCGCGGAACGCGACGATCCGCGTCGAGCTCACCGCCGCGTCGCCGCCGAACGCGCGCTCGACGTCGCGCGTGAGGCTGCGCGCGCGCTCGCTCGCGGGGACGTTCCCTTCGGGACGGACGACGAAGACGAGCCGGCACTGATCGTCGTTCCACCACAGCATCGTGCGCGTCTGGCGGGCGAGACGGCGGACACGGTGACGCGTCGCCGCCGACCACGTCGCGTCCGGCCGACACTCGAGGACGAGCGCCGCGAGCGGACGGTGCACCGGCTGGACCTGCTTCGTCGAGCGCGCCATCGGCCAGATGAACCCTTTGCGGCCGCCATCGGCGTCGCGCTTACCGAGAATCCGCCCGTAGCACTCGACGGCGGCGAGGACGGGAATCCACGGCGCGAGACGCGGCTCACTCGCGAGCAGCTCCCATGCGAGCGGCAACGCGCGTGTCAGGCTCAAGGACGCCGCCGCGTAGCCTTGCTCGCGCGCGAGCGCCAGATGGCCGCCGTAGATGCGGCGCCGCTGCAGGAGGAAGTCGGGCAGCGTCTGCGGGCCGCGGTTGAAGACGAGCGCCGCCGGCGCGTACACCAGGCGGTAGCCTTTGGCGTGGATCGCGGCCTCGAGCGCGACCTCGTCGGTCGCGGCGTCGGGCGGGATGCCCGCGATGACGTTGCGGAAGGCCACCATCTCGCCGAGCTTCGGCCGCCGCAGCGCCATCAGGTGGTGCAGCCGCCAGAGCATGTGGCTCATGCGGCCGAGCACCGTGTCGGGCGTGTCGACGGGGACGACCTGCGCCCCCGTCATGCCGACGGTCGGGTCGGCAAACGGCGCGACGAGGCACGAGATCGCGACGCGATCGGGCAGCGTGTCCGCCCCCGAGAGCACGATGACCTCGCCGCGCGCCTGCTTGATCAGACGGTTCACCGCGGCCGCCTTACCGGTACGCTCGGGCTCGACGTCGACGATCACGCGCGGGTCGCCGGCGGCGACGTGATGCGCGAGCTCGACCGTGCGATCGGTGCAGCCGCTCGCGATCACGATGATCTCGTCGATCGTGCAGCCGTCGAGCTCTTGATCGAGGAGCGCGCACAACGCCGGGCCGACGTTGCGCTCCTCGTTGTGCGCCATCATGCCGATCGTGCAGCGGATCACGACGCCCTCGCACGGCGCGCGCGCGCCTTGCTCTTGGCGAAATTGCGCGCGACGCGCAGCAAGCTCGGCGGATCGCACAGCATCGAGCTGTATGCGGCGTTCGCAAGCGGGCAGTGACACTCGCCGCGCTTGATGCTGGCGCGCAGCTCGTCGGCGCGCGTCGTTTCCCAGACAGGGCGGAAGTCGTACTCGGCCTCGCGGAGATTGCCCATCGGCTCGGCGCGGATGCAGCATGTCCACACGTCGCCGTTCGGCGCCACGTGCGCCGAGGCGATACCGGCGTAGCAGGGGAGCACTTGGCGCTGCTCGGCGAGCGTGCGGCGCGCGACATCGTAGTAGTGGCGGCGGAACGCCTGCGCGATCCCCGCGACGCCGTCCGCCGGCGTCGCGTCGGCGTCGGCGACGAGACGATCGACGACCCGCTGGTAGGCATCGGCCTCGGGTGTGATGTCGAGACCGATGGTGTCGAGCTCGACGCGCTCTTCCGCGAGCTCGGTGATGAAGGAGTCGGGTTGCAGCTCGCGACGGACGTGCTCGTGCAGCGCCTCGAACTCGCCGATGTTGAGACGCGACACGACGGTATGGATGCCGACCGTCAAGTTCGGTGCCTTCAGCGCCCGGACGCCGGCGTACGTCTCGCGCAGCTTGGCGTAGTTGCCGCGGACGCCGCGCAGCTCGTCGTGGCGCGCGCCGATGCCGTCGAGCGAAAGGTTGAGCACGATCTGCGCGTTCGGCGCCTCGCGCGTCAGGCGCTCGGTGCCCTCGACGACGCGCGAGGTGAGGATCGCGTTCGTCGGGATGTTGATGATGCCGGGACGGCACTCGCGGTAGGCGGCGAGGATGATGTCGATCAGATCGCGGCGCAGGAACGGCTCGCCGCCGCTGAACGTCAGCCAGTACGGGACGTGGCCGAGGCTGCGGAACGTGCGCTCGTACTCGTCGAGGGTGAAATCCTGGACGCGCTTCCGCCACACGTTGCAGGTCTGGCACGTCGAGTTGCAGCGATAGCTGACGCTGAACGTGAGATTCGTCGGCAGCGGCCGCAACCGCCCGGTACGCCGGGCGAGGTTGTAGAGTGGGGCGCGGAGGAGCGGTTTCAGCACGGCTTCCGACTCCTCACTCCGCTGTCTCTATGACGCCGTAGGCGCGACGCGACCAGATCCGCCGCGTGATGCGCATGCGCTCCTCGGCGGGGACGTGCGCGTACGCCTCGATGCCGAGCGCGCGCAGGTCGCGGAACTCGATGTGGGTCGCGCCGGCGTCGACGTGCGTCTCGCCGGCGACGATCGGCACGCCGGCGGCATTGTGGACGCGCAGCAGGAGGCGGAGCGGCCGTCCCGCGGATCGTGGCAGCTCGCCCGTCACTACGGGGATGCCGTCGTGATCGTTGCCGTCGGCGACGACGAGCGCTTCGGGCAGCGCGGCCGCGGCTTGCGTGCGACGATCGATGGCGGAGCGGAGGAGCAGGGGTTGCATGGGTGAGCCGCAGCGACGTGAATAGTCTCGTATTGTATATGCCGGGCCGCACCAGTGCCACGCCCAAGGGGCGCGGAGGGTGCAACGGTACGTGGCCGCCGGCCACGCGTCCGCCAATGCAGCCGCGCGGTCACGACCGATCAATCGACCGCGATCGGTAGCGAAAAGCCCTGCTTCAGATGACGAGCGCGAGCGCGACGTACCCGAGCCACGCGCCGAGGAGCGCGGCGCCGTTGATCGAGTTGATCGCGGTCCACGCAGCGCCCGTCACCCCGAAGGTGTTCAGCGTCGTATCGGTCGCAGCATAGTTCAGGAGCGGAATCGCGAGCAGCACCAGCAGCACGAACCACGTCGCCCGGCCCGCGCGCGCCGGAAGCGCGTCGTCAGCCAGCGCGAGCCCGACGATCGGCGCCGCGAGAAACAGCAGATCGTACGATTGGTGATGGATGCAGAGTAACGTCGCGAGACAGGTCACGGCGAGGCTGACGTGACGCGCCGCCGGCGTGGCCTGTCGATGCAGGCGCAGCAATGCGACCGCGCTGCCGCCGAGGATGAGCAAGCTCGTCGCGATCTTCGCCGCGAGCCCGAGGTCGCTGCCCGCGAACCGTCCGAAGAACGCCCACGCGTCGACGCGAAGCCAGCTCGACGTCGGCAGCACGATGACGCTGGTGTTCCAGCCCTCGAAGTTCTGTTGCGCCGCTGCGAGCACGGCTGCGAGCGCGCCGGGCGTCGCCGCGAGCACGACGAGACCAACGAGCGCGCCGAGTCCCGCGAGCGCGGCGCCGATCAGCACCGGACGCGTGTCGCGGCGCAAGAGCATCAGCACGGCGAGCGGCGCGATCCAGTTGGGCTTGATGCTGCTCAGGACGAGCCCGGCGGCGGCGACCCACGGCCGCGTGCGCGCCCAGTGCAGGGCGATGTACGCCCCGATCACGATCGGCAGCGTCGTTTGGCCGAGCAGCAGGTTCTGGTGGCCGGGACGACTCGCGAGCAAGGCGGCCGCGACCGCAAGCACGCGCGGCGCGTCGCCCGGCGCTCCGCTCAGGACGAGCGCGAGCCACGCGAGCACGACCGTCAGCGCAATCGTCGTGAGAAAGTATGCGAGCTCGGCGGTACGGTACGGCAACAGCCCGAACGGCAGGTGGACGAGAAACGTGATCGGCGAGTACACCGGGAAGCCGTTGCCGATCGGATACGTCCGCAGCACGTGCTCGTAGTCGTACGGGTCCTTGCCGTCGAGGAACGCGCGCTCCGGGTAGTACACCGCGTCGCGAAAGTCCGAGAGCCCCCAGTCCGTGCCGTTGGGCGCGCCGGGAACATTCAGCTTGCTGACGGCGCGCGCCGAGAGCACGCCGACGACGGCGAGGAACGCGACGAGCGCCAGCGCGAGGCGTCTCTGACCAGCCGGCGCAGCATCGGCGACCCGCGCGCTCGCGGCGATCGGCGCCGCATCGATGTCGTCGCCCTGGGTCGTGAGGGAGCTCGGCATGCGCGCGCGTCCGCTCGGAGCGCGAGATCCATGCAAGCCGAATCGAGCCGACATGACAAGCCACAAATGACTTCCTGCAGGAGCCGGATGCGCCGCTGTTGCATTCTGCCGCAGCCGCGATCCGTCGATGGCGCAAGCGCTACGGGGTCGGCGGACGAGCGGCCGAACGGGGGTGGCGACTCGCGGCGAGGGCGTCGAGCACCTCGAGGACACGTGCGGTGTCGTCGTACCGCAGCGTCTGCCAGCCGAGCGCGCGTGCCGGCTTCAAGTTCACGCCGAGGTCGTCGAGGAAGAATATCGCATCGTGCGCGAGCCCGAGACGGGTGCGCGTGAGCTCGTAGATCGCCGGCTCCGGCTTGCGAATGCCGACCTCGGACGAGTCGATCACGACGTCGAACAGCGCCGCGAGGTCGAGCAGGCTCCGCCAGCCGTCGCGCCACTCGGGGATGTTGTTGGTGAGGAGCGCCGTCGGCATGACGGCGTGGACGCGCGCCGCCGCGGCGACGATCTCGTGCCGCAGCCGCTGGCCCGCATCGCCGGCCATGTCGCCCATGAAGTTGCGCGCATCGAGGTCCGAGACCCGGCCGCCGGCGGCGGCGACGAGCTCGCGCAGGCGCCCGACGAAGCGCTCGAACGGCAGCTCGCCGCGCTCACACGCCGACCACAGACCGGCCTCGTGGAAGAGCTCGCTGCGGATGGCGTCCCACGCGTCCGCCGCGAGACCGTGGCGCGCGCCGAAGCCGCGCACGGACTCGACGCCGCCGGCGAGGAACACGCCGCCGAGGTCGAACACCGCCGCCTCGACCCGGCGCGGCTCGATGCCGTGGACCAGTGCCGTCACGACGCGCCGAGCGAGCGGATGAAGCGCCGCAGGTAGATGGCGAGCCCGACCGCCGCCGTCGTCCCCGCCACGCTCCACGCGAGCGCTTGCTCCTCGCCCGAGCGCGTATAATCCGCGAGCTCCCACAGCGCGTAGATCAAGAAGAACCCAATCGCCGTGGCGATCAGGATCTTGTGGGCGGTCGCGACGGACATCGCTCGTTTCCTAGCCTCGTCTCGCCTGCGCGCGCAACCGGACGTCTAAAGAGCGTCGACGCATGCGGCGGCGAGCGTTCCACGCCGCGCGAACGACCCAGCGCGCTTGCCGGTGCACCGAGCGTGGCGTATTCCAACCGCTGCGCGGCCAGGCGCTCCCGCGGCCGCGTTCGAGGAGGACCACCATGGCGACGACGTACGAAGCTTTCGCGATCGATCGACACGAGCACGTCGGCACGCTCTGGCTGGCGAACGCCGAGCGGCGGAACGCCATGGGGCCGGCGTTCTGGGACGAGCTGCCGCGTGCGGTCGCCGAGCTCGACGCCGACGACGCGATTCGCGCCGTCGTGCTCGCGGCGCGCGGTCCGCACTTCACGGTCGGCTTGGATCTCAAGTCGATGGGCGGCGGTATCGCGGAGGGCGGCGGCGGTGTCGCCGGGCGGCGGCGGCTCCTCGACACGATCGCGCGGCTGCAAGGATCGGTCACCGCCATCGCCCGCTGCTCGAAGCCGGTCGTCGCGGCAATCCACGGTTGGTGCATCGGCGGCGGCATCGATCTCATCACCGCGTGCGACGTCCGCATTGCCGCCGCCGACGCGGTCTTCAGCATTCGCGAGACGCGTATGGCGATGGTCGCTGATGTCGGCACGCTGCAGCGGCTTCCCGGCATCATCGCGCGCGGTCACGTCGCGGAGCTGGCGTTCACGGGCGACGATTTCGGCGCCGAGCGGGCGCGCGAGATCGGCTTGGTGAACAGCGTCCACGCCGATCAGACGGCGGTGGTCGACGCCGCGCACGCCATGGCGGCGCGCATCGCCGCGAACTCGCCGCTCGCCGTCACCGGTACGAAGAAGGTCCTCGCGTACTGCGCGGGCAAGAGCATCGAGGATGGTCTCGAGTACGTCGCCGCGTGGAACGCGGCCTTCGTCGCGAGCGAGGATCTCGGTGAGGCGATCAGCGCCTTCTTCGAGAAGCGCGCCCCCCGGTTCCGCGGCCGCTGACGTTCGTCACAGCGGACGACGTTGTCCGCGCGCGATTGCGGCTTTTGCTGTCGGCCCGCCTTGTGGCACACTCGCTCGCGCGCGCTCGTAGCGCACTCGCCCGTCGGAGGAGGAAGCCATGGCCATCGAGCAGCACTTGTCGCGTGAGTTCCTGCGTGTCGTCGAGGAAGCGGCGATCGCCGCGTCGCGTACCATGGGGCAGGGCGACCGCAAGTACGCCGATCAGTGCGCGGTCGAGGCGATGCGGCACTCGATGGATACGCTGCCGATGCGCGGTACGGTCGTCATCGGCGAAGGCGAGCGCGACGAGGCGCCGATGCTCTTCATCGGCGAGAAGGTCGGACGCCAGCACGCCGAGGATCCGGAGGTCGACATCGCGGTCGATCCGCTCGAGGGGACGAACCTCTGTGCTACCGGTGAGGGGAACTCGATCGCGGTCCTCGCCGCCGCGAACAAAGGCGGCCTTCTCCATGCGCCGGATTGCTACATGGAGAAGATCATCGTCGGCCCGGCGGCGAAGGGCGCGGTCCACCTCGACGCGACACCGAAGGAGAACCTGACGGCGATCGCGAAACGCCTCGGCCGCGGCGTGAAAGACCTGGTCGTGATCGTGCTCGACCGCCCGCGCCACGAGAAGCTGATCGAGGACATCCGCACCGCCGGCGCGCGCATCCGCCTCATTTCCGACGGCGATCTCTCCGCCGGCATCGCGGCAGCCGTCCGGCGCACGAACGTGCACGCGGTCATGGGCACCGGTGGCGCCCCCGAGGGCGTCCTCGCGGCCGCGGCGATCCGTTGCCTGAACGGCGGCATGCAGGGCCGCCTCGTGCCGACGAAGGACGGCCAAGAGGAGCGCATGCGCGCGATGGGCATCACCGATCCGAAGCGCATCTTCACCGAGCGCGACCTCGCCCCTGGCCCCGAGATCATGTTCGCCGCCAGCGGCGTGACCGACGGCAGCTTCATGCGCGGCGTCCGCTTCTTCGGCCACGGCTGCCGCACGAGCTCGCTCATCATGTCGCTCAGCGATCACATGATCCGGTTCATCGACACTGTCCGCCTCGACGGCACGCCGGACGTCGTCGTCGAGTTCTGAGCGGGCGCTCCGCGGCCCGTGAAGACCGAGCGCCGCCCCGAGCTCACCGCAGGAGCGGTTCGAGGTGGCGCTTCACGGCCGATGCGAGTGCGCGATTCACTGCAGGGCCGTAATGAGTCCGATCGTATCCGCGATCGATCTGCTCCGGCGCCATTTCCGTCAGCGCCGGTGCGAGATCGATGCAGGTGATCCCGGCACAAAGCGTCTCCACGATTCGTCGCCAATGACTCGCATCGCGACGGAGGTGCGGAACTTCGTGCGGCTCGGGCAGGAACGCGAGGATGAAGCGGCGGCCGTGCGCGCGGGTCTCATCGCGCATCGTCTCGAAGATCTTGCGCGATACCTGCATCGCTTCCGAATCGAGGTCGATGTGCTCGACGCGCATGCTGCGCAGCAGCGCTGCGCGCTCGTGCGTGACGTACAGCGTGGCGGCGATCTTCCACAGTACGAGATCGCCGACCAGTGATGGAATTTCGTGTCGGGCCGCGAAGTAGAAACGGTCGTACGCGCGGAGATGCCGCTGCAGCGGCTCACTCAGGCCGCGCGCGTTCGCGACGTACACGTCCGAGGGGACGCCGTACGGGCCGCGCACGAGGACGAGCCGCCCGTTGTCGACGACGAACCGCGGCATGACGATGTACGAATTCCAGCTGCGGCGCGCGAGGGAGCGAATAGTGTTGACGTCGCGCCAGAGATCGGCGCCGGGGACGAACACGAGCATCGCGAGCGAGTAATCGATCGAGCCGGTGACCTCGCGGAAGCGCAGCAGCGCTTGTCCCATGCTGTAACCGTCGACGGCGAGATCCACGACATCGATGTCCGCCATGGCGCCGAGCACCGTCGGCCACGCCTCCTCCTGCCGGACGCGGCTCCCGCTCGCGTATGACTCGCCGAAGATCAGGAGCCGCGGCTTCCCGGGCAGCTGATGCGGCGTCGTATCGTTCGTCGCGCGCGCGCCGATGTCGTTCCATACCCACCAGCCGCGCGGCGACGTGGCACGCTCGAGCGGCGCATAGCCGAGAAGCGGATCCTCGCGGAAGATGCCCTGGAGATCGGCCGACGAGACGGTGCTCGCGGTGCCCTCGGGCTCGCACACGACGGGATCGTCGGTCGGTTGCGGCGCCCTCGCGTCATCGCGAGCGTCTCGCGGCGAAGCCATGGGCGCCGGCGACGGGACGACGCGGACAGGCGGGAGCTCGCGGCCGAAAAGCGTCCCGTACGACAGCGACGACGGTCGGATGAGCAGGCGGACGGCGCCCTCGAAGAGCGCGACCGACAGCACCGCGGAAGCGAGCAGGAGCGCGAGCTTCCCCGCCATGAGCGCTCCGGGAGGCGCTCAGTACGCGTTTTGCAACGAGGCGTCGAGGACGAGGGCGCGATGGCGCTTCTCCGGCACGAACCCCTTGTCGACGAGCCACGCGACGGTGCGGCGAAGGGTGTCGCGCGCCGAGCGGTACGTGTAGCCGAGCTCACGCTCGGCGTGCGCACTGTCGAAGTAGCCGTACTTGCCTGCGAACTCGTCGACTTGGCTGCGGTCGAGGAGCGGCCGCGCGCCGGTCACCTTGCTCGCGAGCTCCATCGCGCCGGCGAGCACACGCAGCACCGGGACCGGCAGCTTGATCGTCGCCGCCTTCACGCCGGTGAGCTCCGACAGCAGATCGAAGAGGCCCTGCACGGTGACGTTCTCGCCCGAGACGATGTAGCGCTCGCAATCGCCGCCGCGGTCCAT
>Ga0137359_10000524_pt1 | contig 28915 bp, 17 predicted proteins | sample Mad1_40_16metaG_FD_108281 | JGI IMG/M metagenome (GOLD analysis project Ga0137359, IMG submission 108281) | Vadose zone soil microbial communities from Angelo Coast Range Reserve, California, USA - Mad1_40_16 metaG | ecosystem: Environmental > Terrestrial > Soil > Vadose zone | place: USA... | reverse complement strand
TTCCTGCGCTCTCGTCCTAAGCTGGTTTTGTTGTGGTGTAAGGTTGAGATCGGGCGCAGGGGGCGCGGGAGGAGTCTTGCTAATGTCGTAGAGCACCTGGCTGCCGTAGCCGAGTGGATTCAATGCCGCGATCACGCTCTTACCATCGGGGCCTTCCCAGATGCCAACGTTAAAGGGAATGCCGGCGGGTGTTTTCTCCGGCGAGTCTGGACCACCGACGAGCGGAGCAGGCTGCCACGCGGACGACAGCTTCTGCGTCGAAAAGCCTTTTATACCGGCATGGGCCAGAATGCTTGGTAGCGATGCGGGAAATCCAAAACAGTCCGGCAGCATGTATTCATCGCTTGCCATGCCGAATTCTTTACGGAACCAATTGTTGCCATAGAGAATCTGCCTGATGATCGATTCAGCATTGGGAGAATTGACATCGCCTTCTTCCATCGACGATCCAGCGGGAAACCAGCGGCCGGCGGCAACGTACTGTTTTAGCCTTTCGAAATCGCCCGGGTAATACTCCTTCATCAGCCGATATCGATTGGCGCCGGTGAAATTGAAAATGTAATGGGGGTATTTATCAAACAAAGCAAAGTTGTTGCGCATTGTCTTCGTGAGGTATTCCTGGATGACCTGCGGATACTCCCAGCGCCACTCTGTGTCGAGATGCGCGTAGCCTACCACGTACAGAGTTGGCTCACTGGCAAGATTCGGCCTTGAGGACTTTGTTGGTGGTCCATGTGCTTCGTGCTTCTGCTTCGCTTCGCCAGGTTGACGTTTGGCCGGTTTGTTCTGAACCGCTAAGTCCGGTGTCTGACTCAAGGCGCTACCGATCGTTAGGATGCCTACAAGAGGTAATAACAGAGAAGTGCTCAGACGTCGCGGCATGGGGTCCTTTCCCAAACGATAAGTGTTTGCTTGAAGACTAGATTGTGATTCCAATGATGTAAAACAAAGGGAAAGATACTTCTCATGCCCTATGCGTCCGCGCTACAGGTAGTAACACAACGGGGGGGCGGACAACTTCCAAGTCAACAGCAGCAGGGGTTCGCTACGGCAGTTTCTTTCGGTTTACAGTACGAACTCGAGTGCGGTTCCCCGCCCTCTCACACTCTGCAATAAGTTGCGATTCCTTTCGAAGCGCGAGCCGAAATGCTGTTAGGACCTCGAGAAGAAGATCTAGCTTTGCCAAACTCTGCTGGCGGGCACGCGCCGTCCCAAGAAAAAATTCGATCTGGATCCGGCGCCGGCAATCCGCAATGCTGAGCATGTAGCTGCCCCATTTGTATTCACCACCCTGACTCGACTCCACCTCAGCGAACACATACGACGTGAAGCCGGTTGAAACGGACGCTAGAAATACGCGCTTGCGAAAAGTAAAGGTACTCATCGTGAGGCAAATCAACCGAAGCGCGGGTTGCAAGCCGATCTGCCACGCAGTTGCGTAGCGTTTGGCGCATTGCAGTAAGCTCTGGGCTCGTTGCGATCGTCTGCCGTTTGCTAATCTCGTTAATTAGCGGCAGCAGATCAGTTTGCTGACCGACGTTCCTGGCCAAATCTAAAATCGTAGCGTTAATACAACGACTAGTTAGAACGAAAAACTAACTTCCCACTAGCCGATCGAGCGAAATCTTGTGCTCTAATTCCGATGGCGTATAATAGCGCTACTCAACCTGCCCTGTCAACTAGAACGTTGGAATGTCATCCTGCAAGAGGATGCCGGTGAAAACTAAAGATGGGTATACTTGACCATGTAGCCGAACAGATTAAACACTTGCGCGCGCACTACAATAGCGGCGAAGGACTCTCTCAGGAAGCGCTAGCCAAATACATCAAAGTTGCCCCCAATACTATATCCCGGTGGGAAACCGGCATGTATCGACCCAGCCTCGAGGATTTGGAGAAACTTGCCCGTTTCTTCGGCGTGTCGATGATGAGCTTCTTCCCGCCAGAGGGGACCGAAGGCGATGAGGACCACTTAATGGCGCTGCTACGTACCGCCAGGCAGTTACATCCGGCAGACTTGGAAGAATTAATGAAATATGCCGAATTTCGAAAAGCCCGGAGAATATACCAGGGAAAGAGCCGCCCGAAACCAGGGCGTAAGAGAGGCAAACAGAAGTGAACCTAAACGATTATTACTACGATCTGAAACAACTCGCCAGACAGGTGCGCGCGGAAAATGGTTTGAACTCTCCGCGCGTAACTCCCAGCGACATGAGGCGGATATATTTCAGGAATGGAATTGAAATCGACTTATGGCCCTATAGACTGAGAAATCTGCGCGGGGCATTCATTTGCGACGAACTGGGAACAACAGTCATGCTGGCGAAGAATCTTCCGCAAGATCCAATGGTTTTCACAATGGCTCACGAACTGAAACATTTCTATAGAGACCGGGATCTGGGAGTTTCCTATTGTGATCAATCCAATATAAGCAAGACTCTTGAAATCGGAGCCGAGGTTTTTGCAGCCGAACTTATCTTCCCGGATCGGGATTTCATTGCTCAATTGAATAAGATGAGAATCAGGAAGGATCAATGTCTGCCGCGCACGCTCGTTGAGTTAAAACACAGGACCAAGACCACACTGAGTTACGCCGGGCTAGCGATCAAGGCGGAGCGTCTTCGGTTCGCCCCGGCAAATTCCTTAACGAAAGTGAAAACCTGGCGGAAACTCGAAAGACTCTATGGCTTCAGGGATTGAGACGTGGTTGGTTCGCACGTCCAGGAGCGTTGCCCCGCGTGGCTAGAGGTCGGAAGATCGGAGTTAGCCGGCCACGAACCCTCGCCTCCTTAAAAGGAACCGGCTTTGAGGGTGGAGTAGGTGATTCGGCATGCGAGATTAGCAGCAGCGTCTGCCGCTTGCGTTGAGCATGGCAACAGTAGAACCGGTTGTTGTGTTCTATGAGATAAATCGGACGTTCAAATTCTGTCCATGTTCCCTCAGCAACGGTGCGCACCTTCTGGTCAAGCTGAAGAAGTGTTCCGGGTGGAAGAAGTGGCCACATCATATAATCAGTCAGCCCTATCAGAACGAGTGGTCCACGCTCCCAATCGACATCCAACATCAACAGCAACGGAACATTGGACCACACCGTCAATAGCCGCGTGGTCGCATTCGTAGGGTCGTTGAGGACGGTTATCAACTCTTTAGCATCTACTGACGTACGGTTAGCCAATCCCACCTCTCTTCCCCGACTCTGCCAATCATGACGTTGCCGTCAAAGGCTTGAATGTGATCGAGCAGTGACATTAGCAACCTGCGCCAACATTCGTCACCGCCAAGTCAAGATTGTCCGTAATCGCGGAAAACCCTGCGAGGGGAAGCTCCCGACAACCTTCACAATCTTTGCCGCAACGCCATTTTGAAGATCGGCGTGACCATTCCGGCCAGCGCTTTCGTGATGAATTGTCCGTGATCAGAAACTCGGGTGTGTTGTGCGGAGACCCGAGCCATGCCAATTCCCCCACCCAGTCGGGGCTGTGGCTGTTTTGCCTATCGCCGCGATGTTCGACTACTGGAAGCTGTCACGCCGTGATGTTTGGGAGTTCCGGGCAGATACTTCGGCAGGTCAAGCTTGTCATCCACGAGAACATCCAGGCAGACACCCGCTAAACGCGCGTACTGCAATAGAGTAGGTAGCGGTGGCTCGCTCGCGCCAAGTTCATAACTGGAAATTGTGCTGCGGGAAAAGTCTCCCGCCAGGCCGACCTTCTCCAGCATTCCGTCCTGCGAAAGATCGAAAGCCTTTCTTATCTGCAATAACTTTTCAGTGAGCCGTGCCGGCCTCGGGCGCGCGTACTTTCCCATCAGGAGTTACCTCCTGTGGAAAAACTATTGACTTGTAAAAGGTTGCCTTCAGACAGGAATCTGTCTAAACTGCCTGCGAAAGTCACTCTTGCCGGGAGCCTGAATTTCTTTTGCTCCGTGGCAGCGCTCATCACTCACTATGTGAAGCGATTTTGCTCATGCGCGGTATGAGTTGATTGTCGATTTCCAAGGAGCGACCCGACCAGATTTTCGGTCGAGTAGGCGACGGATTTTACCATACTTTGGTGATAATTGGGATTAGAGGACCAGCATGCTTGACTCACAAAGGCTTGCTCCCCAAAGAGAACAAAAGCGGGAAGAATTGTTCACCGAACGTTATGAACAGTTGCTCGCTTGGGCCCTGCGACTTACCAATCAAAACAGGCCAAGTGCTGAAGACCTGGTCCAGGATGCTTTCATTCAGTTTGTCCTGGGTCGCACAAGCCTCGAAGAGATCGAGAACATTGACGGATACCTGAGGCGCATGTTGCGTTACATGCACCTGTCGCGGATGAACCGGAACGCAGAAAAAGTGCTTGATCGAACGATCTCGATCACCGACTACGACTCGTTCGACGAGGGATGGCGCGCTGTCGAGGCTGCACGACGCATTCAGACCAAGGAAGAGTTGTGCCAAATCTGCGCCTACGCCTGTGCCAGAAAAGAAACATCGCGCGCTGGCGCTATCCTGATACTTCGCTTCTTTCATGACTACTATCCCAGTGAGATCGCCCTGATCCTCCGTAGCTCAAGACACTGCGTAGATCAGTGGCAGAGAGTAGCGCGTAGCGAATTGAAGCTGTATCTGACTGAGCGACGTGGGCTCAGGTTGATGAGCACCAAACTGTCACCGGAATCAAGTCAAACACAAGTCTCTGGCAGGGATGGTGATTTGATTGGCGAACTGCGTCAAATGATCTTCAACTCGCGAAAAGGCAAATGTCAACAGATCGAGCGACTGCAAGAGTTTTATCAATCGAACAATACAGAAACGCTTACAACCGCGAAGCTCGCGCATATTGTTAGTTGTCGCTTTTGCCTCGACTCCGTTAATCGCTTGCTCGGTCTGCCCCTGCTCTCAGAGCGTTGTCAAAACGAGCAGGGCAATTCTGAAACACCACCGCAAGACAGAAATGGCGGAGGTTCATCTGGTGGAGGCACAATTGATTTAAGAGCCAAGTATCATGAGCGCCTGCGCGAGATCTCGGAGCACAAGCCAAAAGAATTGCGCGTCGCGGTAAACGGTAACCTGGTTAGCTCGCTAAAAATCAACTCCGAAGAAAGCGAACTCAATCTCAACTTGCCACCGCAGAAGAGCGTTGAGTTCGTCGAAGTCTTTAGTGAGCAAGGCGTCCAGTTACTATTCTTCGCTGTTAGTGAGACAGACCTTCCGAACACCCGGCAGTGGGCCACAATCCAGTTGAGCGATGGGCGCACGCTCGATGCATCTTTGCGCTTCGAGAATGGACCAGTTCTCCAAGTCATTTATAACGAACCACTAATCGTAGAAGAGGTAGTCCAAACGCCTCTAAAGCTAGTCAAGGAGGCAATACAGGTCGCTCCGTCCCTGGCAACCAGTGAGAGCATATATGCCTCTTCGTGGTTTATGTCGTTGTTACGCCTCCTCTGGTGGCGGATAGAAGTGGTTCTCAACGCCGTCAGGCGCGGCAAGACTATTGAGACAAGCCCGTTATCGGTTTCAGATACCACCCAAGCGAACTATTTCGCTTCAAGACAGATAAGTTTGCTGGGCCTCACTTCACCCGCAAGTCGAAAACAGCCGTCGGCGCATTCGCAATGGTTGGCAGCTCTCATTTCGATGATCATAGTAATCGGCGGCATCCTATTCTTTAAGACGAGGACCACACCAACTCTCACCGCAGCGAATCTTCTTGCGCAATCAAGTGTCGATGAGAAGATGATCGGGAACAGTCCTGGTCAAATCACTCATCGGATAGTCAATCTGGAGGAACGCAGGCAGGCCGGAGGAGCAGTCGTTTCGAGGCGCAGGATCGACAGCTGGCAAAACTCCTCGCAAGCCGATCGTGTCGAGCGCGTTTATGACGAGAGCAACAGGATGATCGCGGGAATGTGGCAGAAGGCAGACGGTTCACGCACGATTTACCACCATGGCGGAAGGCCGCGTCCAGAGGCGGTGCCCGCCACAACAGATAACCTGCTGCTCAACCTGGATGACATCTGGCAACTCGAGCTATCGGCGAAGGAGTTCAGCGGGCTCATCGCGGGTTCGTTTAGTGCGCAGGTGGAACAGAGCGCAGACGCTTACGTTATTACTAATGGGACGTCGCGTACGATTGGAGCGAGCCGTCTGTTGAAAGCTACGCTTAAGCTGAACCGTAAGGATCTGCATCCGATTGAGCAAGCTTTGTTGATCGAGCGTGGTGGAGAATTACACGAGTACCGGTTCAGCGAAGCGAGTTTTGAGCAAATGTCCCAGAAAGATGTGGCGCCGAACGTCTTTGAGGTTGAACCGGAGTTGCTTTCCGAAAATGGCAAGGACAAGGGTGGAAAGATGAAACAAGCAGTTGATCTTATTCATCCTTCGTCTTTCATCCCTCATCCATCTGCTGTGGCATCAGCCGAATTAGAGATCGACGTTGCCTACCTCCTCGATCAGGCAAAGGGTGACCGCAGTGAGCAGGTGAGTTTGTCGCGGACGGCTGCGGGCCTGTTGCGCGTTGAAGGGGTCGTTGACACCGTGCAACGCAAGGACGAGCTGGTTCGCGCGCTCGCTCCAGTCAAGAACAATACGGCGGTGAAAATCGAAATTAATACTATCGATGAAGCGACGCAGCGCCAACCGCAGACTTTTTCAGGCACGAAAGCTATTAGAGAGTCTGAAGAGACCGCCAGCTCGGTAGCTGTAGATAACGAGTTGCGCGATTTCCTATCGCGAAAAGATGCGACTCTGAAAAACGGAAACGGTCTTGATGAAGCCGTACGGTCCTTCTCTTCCAGAATGGTGAATCGCGGATACCGCGCGCTGTTTCATGCTATCGAACTCAGACGGCTAACTAATCGGTTTGCGAATGTCGACTTGCACACAGTTACTCATGAAGCACGCGTCAAGTGGCTGCAAATGATTCGAGAACACGCAGAGGCTTTGGAGCACGAGACTGCGGCGCTACGCCAGGAGATCGAACCGGTTTTCTTTTCGCGCTCTCCGTCAATCGCGGCCGAGGAGATTGAGATTGCCGGCGATGTGGACGTGGAACGTGCGGTGGAGCAACTTCACAAGTTGGCGCTGACTAACAATGATACGATTCGCGCGGCGTTTACAATCTCTGCGCAAAGTTCTAATGGAGTAAAGTCATCTGAATTCTGGCGCTCGCTCACCAGCGCTGAGAAGCTAGCTGCCCGGATCAGGCAGTACCCCGGATGAATTTACTGATCAATGAGATTCAGTTGGTTTTTGAGGATCGTCTGCGTCTTATTTCTTCGACGTTTGCGGTCTGCGGACTGGAATCTTCACACCACGGTGTTTGGGAGTCGCGGGCAATCTCTTTGGTACGTCAACGTCGTCATCGACGATCGCATCCAGGCAGATACCAGCCAAACGGGCATATCCCAACAGAACGAAAAGCGGTGGTTCCCTATGATCTTGTTCATAGTTAGAGATAATGGTTCTTTCGTATTTCTCACTAAGTCCCAATTGCCAAAGCATTTCATTTTGAGAAAACTTGAGCCCTTCGCGGATCTGAAGAAGTTTCTCTCCGAGACGTTTCTGCCTTCGCCGAGGAAACTTGCCCATTCAGGACATACCTCCTGAATGGCGAGCTATCTCTACATCGTTCTTGCACGTAGCTGCAATTGCAGCTAGAATAACGGGACTTACTATCTTCGCCGGGAGCTTGAGTTGCTTTTGCTCCGCGGCGCTGTTCATCACTCTAGATGTGAAGCGACTGCGACCATACGCCGTTGCAAATTATTAACGAGTTCCAAAGAGCGATTAATTCAAGCGAGTAAACCGAACGACTAATTTTGGCGCGGATCTTATCATATCGCGCACCTCTCACTTGGAAAGAGATCTATTTTTATGGAAACTCTGCGGCAGATTCTCGAGACGGAAGACCACTCCATCTTTCGTCTTCCTTGAAACTGTCGTTGTGGAAGCGAGGGCCGTAATCGGCTAAGTAGACCGAGGCTTTAAGGCCGTCAGAGCGCCTTTCTTTCACACCTCACATCTCTACCACTTCCTGCACGCAACGGGCTTGAGGCCGTCCCCGCGTAGCGGGTTACTGTCACTTGGATATCTCCCATCCCCTTTTTTCTCTATAGTTTAATTCAAAATTCAATTTGATATTGCGCGACCGGAAACATACATAAAGTTGAAACGAGCTCAAGTCGTTTGTCAGCGAGTCTGATTGAAAACTCCTGTCTTTCGTAACGTGGCTCTCAGGCAAACGACGAGAGATTTTTCTAACATTTCCAGTCTCCCTTTCGCCCAGAAAGAGAGGCATAACCAGATGGAGAATTCCTGATGCCCAGAACACCAGAAGTCTGTCCGCCTCTCTTCTGTCCTCTTTCTTACTTTTCAAACATCGCATGTCGCGTCTTAGGTATTCTTCCTCACGCGCTTCGTCACCAGGCGTCTGCTTGTGGCAATCTGCGGTCTGATTTCTACCGATTGCCGTTTGCCGTCCTCCTCCTGCGCTGTGCCTTCTGTCTTCTAGTTATCACTTGTCATTCTTCAGTCGACGCTGCACTGGCCCAGGGCACGACTGCCACACTGAGCGGCACTGTCACAGACCAAAACGGCGCCGTAATCCCCGACGTTAGCATCGCAGTAATAAATATCGCCCAGGGATTCCAAAGATCCGCAACCACTAACGGCGAAGGCGCGTTCGTCGTTCCGCTGCTTCCGCCCGGTCATTACACCGTGAAAGCAGAACACAATGGCTTTACTCCCACAGAAGTAAGAGACGTGGTGCTGAACGTCAATGACCAGGTGGCGATGAAAATTCATATGAACGTCGGCACTGTCAGCCAGACGGTCCAGATTGTTGAAGGCTCCTCTCTCATTAATGAATCACCAGCAGTCGCGACGGTCGTCGACCGTCAATTTATCGAGAACATGCCTCTGAACGGACGCGGTTTCCAATCGCTTATCAGCTTGACGCCTGGCGTCGTGCTAACCAAAGCAGTTGGAAGTGAACAGGGCCAATTTAGTGTCAACGGTCAACGAGCCGATGCCAACTATTTTACGGTTGACGGTGTTAGTGCCAATGTTGGTGTGAGCCCCGGTTTTTCCCTAAATCAAAGTGGGGCGGGCGCATTACCCGGCCTTAGCGCCTCCGGTAGTACAAACAATCTGGTCTCCGTTGATGCACTGCAAGAATTCAAGGTGCAAACATCAACCTACGCACCAGAGTTCGGTCGTACTCCCGGCGCACAAGTACAAATCCTTACTCGCGCTGGTACGAATCGCTTCCACGGTACTCTGTTCGAGTATTTCCGCAATGATGCGCTGGATGCCAATGACTGGTTCGCGAATGCTAATCGTCTCCCTAAACCTGCTCTCAGGCAGAATGATTTCGGTGGGGTGTTAGGAGGTCCGATTTTCAGGAACAGGACCTTCTTCTTCTTCTCCTATGAGGGATTACGTTTACGTTTACCACAAACGGCAATTACAACTGTGCCTTCGCTTAACGCGCGGCAAATGGCTCCAGTTCAGCTTAAGGCTTTCGTGAATGCGTTTCCTCAGCCAAATGGTCGCGTTCTTACCGCCGACTTAGGAGAATTCAATGCCAGTTTCACAAATCCGTCCAAGCTGAACGCCACAAGTATTCGTGCTGACCATACCCTCGGAGATAAGCTGATAATTTTTGTTAGATATAATTATGCGCCCTCCAACACTGTCAGCCGCGGAGGCAACTTTAGCGCGAATACGTTGAATCCGGTGGTTATCGACACTCAGACCTTGACCGGAGGCGCCACTTGGGCCATCTCACCAAATGTAAGCAATGAGGTCAGGGCCAATTGGAGTAAGGTTAGAGGAGCCAGCTCCTTTCGAATCGATAATCTCGGTGGAGCAATGGCTCCTCCTGACTCTTCTCTTTTCCCATCACCTTTTTCGCAACAAGACGCTGTTTACATATTTAATTTTTCAGGCGGTACCGGAGGTTTGCAGTATGACGTCGGGACCAACGCAGACAACTTCCAGCGACAGGTAAACTTCGTCAACAATCTATCGATTACCACAAGGGAACACCAACTGAAATTCGGGATTGACTATCGCAGACTCTCTCCTACTTACGGCCCCCGGAAGTATGCTCAGATTGTAACGGTTGATAATGTAACCTCAGCACTCGCATCGTTTGTCTTTATCAGTACCGCGGTTGGCGGCACACTTCAATTTACCAATTTTTCTGCGTACGCACAGGATTCATGGAAGGCGGCGCGTAGATTGACATTCACCTATGGTTTACGATGGGAATTTAATCCTCCTCCATCGGAGAAAAACGGTAATGATCCATTTGCCGTGGTTGGGATCGACAGTCCAGCTTCACTGACGCTGGCATCTCAAGGAACACCGCTCTATAAAACTACTTATAATAACTTTGCGCCGCGGATCGGCGCGGCTTACCAGTTGCTTCAGAGCTCTGGCCGGGAGACCATCCTGAGGGGAGGATTTGGCATCTTCTATGATCTTGGAACTGGCTTAGTTGCAAATGTATTGGGTGGCTTCCCATATATATTCACCAAGTCTCTCAGCAACGTAGACTATCCACTAAGTGCGAGACAATTGGCGCCGCCCGCCATTAACGTCAATCCTCCATTCGGTAGTGTGTCGTCAACAGACCCTAATCTCCAGCTGCCATACACCTACCAATGGAACTTCACTGTGGAACAGACGCTCGGCACTAACCAGACTGTGTCTGCCTCTTACGTTGCGGCCGTGGGGCGTCGGCTCTTACGCTCAGAACGGCTTGCAAGCCCTAATGCGAATTTTACTACAGTTAATCTCACGAGGAATATCGCCACATCCGATTATCATGCCATGCAGCTTCAATTCCACCGCAGATTATCACGGGACTTGCAAGCGTTAGTTTCATATGCTTGGTCGCATTCCATTGACACTGCCTCCAATGACTCTGCCTTTTTTGTACCTAGTCAGAGATTTGATCCACAACAAGAACGAGGTTCATCCGACTTCGATGTTCGTCATTCCTTTTCAGGAGCAGTAACCTACAGGATTCCCGCCCCCCCAACCAATGCGATTGTAAAAGTGTTGCGTAACTGGTCGGTTGATACAATTTATAGGGCTCGATCTGCCACACCAGTGAACGTAGTCACCGGAGCGACGGTCTTTGGTGTGCCGACTACGTTGCGCCCAGACTTAATTGTTGGTGCCCCTCTCTATCTTGACGATTCAGCCGTAGGAGGGGGAAAGCGAATCAACCGAGCAGCATTTGCGATCCCGCCAGCTGGTCGACAAGGCACGCTGGGCCGCAACAAGCTGCGGGGGTTTCCCGTCTCACAGGTAGATCTTGCGTTACATCGTCAGTTCTACCTAACTGACCGGATTAACCTTCAGTTCCGTACTGAATTCTTCAATCTGTTCAACCATCCAAATTTCGGGGACCCTGGCAGGACAAGCTCTGGGTTTACGAACGCTCTGAACAACCCTCAATTCGGTCAATCAACGGTCATGTTGGGGCCGAGTCTCGGAAGTGGTGGTATACAACCCGGCCTTAATCCGCTCTACCAGATCGGCGGGCCGCGTTCAATCCAATTTGCGCTGAAGCTGAAATTCTAGATTCCAAGGAAGACATCGCTGAGGCTTGGTAGGTCACGCCGGAAGGTCATAGATGGTAGCGTCAAGATCGATACTTGCAAAAAGACTATTGCCAGTCGGTGCTGTCTTTCTAGTTGTTGCGAGGATCACTTGCGCGCAGCAGAGCCAGATTATTATCGGGCCGAATATACAGGTAAGCAAGACCCGCGCAGATCGCGCTCACACTGAAGTAATTATTTCGGCAGATCCACGGGATCCGAACCACCTGCTCGGATGTTCAATCATCGGCTCTGAAGAGCCGTTCAAGGCGTCAACTATTGCGTACGCTTCCTTCGATGGTGGTCGAAGCTGGATTCCGACGCTTGAGACCAATGAGTTCTTTATGTCTACTGATCCAGCCTGTACGATCGGCCCGGATGGAACTGCTTACTTTATGGCAGATGTGAGAACTGCACCAGATGTGCGATTGACAAAAGTCTACCGATCCAACGATGGGGGCAAGACATGGCTGCCTCCAGTGAGCGTAACCTTCGTGGAACGACCATCCATTGCTGTAGATGGGACTGGCGGCAAATTCCACGGATGGGTTTACATCAATGGATGGGGCGGAGTGAACGATATCGATGGCAAGAAAACTGCCACAGGCGTCAGCGTTAGCCGGTCGCTCAATGGTGGTCGAACTTTTGAAGGCCCGACTATTCGAGCTCCGCTTGAGTATGACCAACACTACGTGAACGCGATGGGGAACTGCGTCGTGCTTTCGAATGGTACCCTGGCTTGTGTCTTTAGCCAATCCAATGATGACGCGCCCGTAGCTGCCCAAGTGCAATCGGTTAGATTGGATTCAAGCTTGAAGGTCATAACTTCCAGCAACGGCGGCCAGTCGCTATCGGATGCAGTAACCATTACTTCTTACTACATGCTACGGCGACCGCCAGGCACAACAAATATCATACCCAGCATCGAGGTGGATCGAGGCAGCGGCCCCTTCAAGGATCGACTGTATGTCGTGTGGCCGGACGTTAGTTCGGGCCGCGTCGAGGTATCGTTCGCTTACTCGCTCGATCAGGGCAATACGTGGTCGAAACCGAAAGTCATTAATGATGACCAACCCTTCGAAGTGACAGATCCCTCTCAAGGGCCGGATGACTTCATGCCCGCAATCGCGGTCAATCGCGAAGGCGTCGTTGCAGTCATGTGGTACGACCGGCGCGAGAACCCTGACAACCTGGGATGGCATGTACGTTTTAGGGCGTCACTCGATGGCGGCGAGACGTTTCTGCCGAGCGTCAGGGTCTCGGAAGCCCCCGCCGCATTCGGTAGGAACGAGAGATGGCCAGTCTTCTATTGGCGACCTGTGGCTGGAGGAGGTAGCCCTTCAGGAGCGGGAGGGTTACTTAAATTGGATTTAGGAGTCACGGGACAAATCCTCAACGGAGGAGACTATGCGGGGATGGCGGCAGATGCCGCGGGTATCTTTCATCCGTTCTGGGTGGATAACCGAACAGGTCTGCACCAAGTATGGACCGCGACAGTGAAAGTCAACGGCGGCGTTGCCCCACACGGCTCCGCGGATCTGATGGATTTGGATGACATCACCGGAAGAGTTACCCTTGAAATTACGAACGTTCGCTATGACCGAACAACGGACAAATTATTTGTGAATGTGCAGCTAAAAAATACCTCTAAGGATATCTTGAGTGCACCTATTAAGGCGAGAGTTATTGCACTAAAATCTGAGATTGGCGGTCGATTACAGGTTCTCAACGCAGATAACGATCAAAGTGCGGAGGGGGCGGTGTGGGACTTCGGCAACGTCCTCAAGAACGAGACACTAAGAGCTGGTGAAGCGACGGACGTCAAACGGATGATCTTCCGACTAGCAGCCTTGCGCCCGCTTGTTGGGCGAGGCAGGGATGTCAAACTCGGGCTGGTAAGTCTCGAAGTCCTGGTGCTGGGGCGGATCAAGAGGACTCCGTCATAGAGTAACGAAGACAACGGAAAGCTCTTGGTTGGTTAGAAGGTCACTGACGGGTCAGACGACAGTCGATCCCGCTGCATGCGGCGGCGATCGACTATCGTCTTCGTGAACGAGTAGGTTAGGGTTTGCCCTATCCAACTCAAATTACTCAACGTCCTCATCCACAACGTTCAGGGCGATTCCGGTCCCATTTTCATCATCCACAAAGGGCTTTTGCGAACCAAGAATCACTTCCTGAGCGATGCCGATCTCGATCAATTCGGGTGTCTCGTAGTTCATGAGGTTTCCTCCTTTCTTTCAGTTTTCTAAGCCACGCATTTACGTGGGCGGTCGGAGCTGCTCACCCTGCCATCGTGTCCCCAGCGGCGCCGGCACGGAGCCCGCCCCTAAGTGAGCCGCTTCTGTCCGTAGCGGTTGGGCTGCGGAACCTGCGGCGCTTCTGGCTCCCGACAGCCGCCGTTCCAGAGATCGGAGCCAAAACTCGGTGGAGATGGTGACAAATAGATGGAAGGTGAATTTTTGAGTGCCGTGACGGACTTGATCCACTGCTGTCATTAGCGCCTCGGGACTCACATATCCATACTCGCAAACTCGTGGGTCTACCAACATCGGCCTCAGCCTGGGCCACTCGCGCGCCACAGCGCGAGAAAGAGCATCGGTGGGGCCTTTCTTACCTTTCCGCTTGACGATTCTCTCCGGCAGCACACCACTCATCGAACGACGCACTAGGGATCGCCCCTCACCGGGGCTTATCTTCTGTTCGATCGGAACAGCCAAAAGGAATTCGACCAGCGGTCGGTGTAGATAGGGGTAACTGTATTCGATACGAGCATACTCTTGAGAATAGATAGCCGACACGGTACGCACCACCGACAACAGTCCTTCCGCCTGATCCCGCCGGCTGGGAAGGCGGTAACCGTAGATGTCGGAGGGGCCAAGCATTCGTTCGCGAAGATTCATGCGCGCGACGAATCCGTCTTCTAGCCAGGGTGGCACCTGCGCGATCGGCCTGCACCTCGCCTGCACGCTACGTGGTAGAAGTAACGCCACTCCCGTCCATAAGAGTTGAAGATATGGCTTCTTTAGAGCGTAACTCCAATCCCGAAGGCAACGGTGCAAGGGAAGTGGTCTGCACTCGAAAATATGGTCCGCCAAGGCAATATCGGGATCTGGATTGGCTATGTTGAGTTGATCGCCACCCTCACCACTGAGAAGCACACGTGCCCCGTTTCGCCCCATAGCTTCACGCAATGCCTTGTAGCGCTCGACGTAGTAATAGTGATAACTCGGAGCACTAACGAAGGTTTCTTCGGCGGAAATTGTAAGCAAGCGGTAATCATCTTCCCTTATGTGATAGCCCAGCTTTCCTCGCTTCTCTTCCACGCTACGAATGAAAGGACGTTCATCCGAGGTACGGGCTTCGTCATAGACATATGAAACCGTCTCAACCCTGGGTGTTTCGGCGTCACCCCTCTCCAGTATTTGGTCCGCCATGCAGACGATAGAAGATGAATCGAGCCCGCCGCTCAGTTCCGCAAAGACCGGGCCGTGCGCGCGCAACCGACAACGTACTGCTTCACCCAGCAGTTGGCGGAAACGCTCTTCATACTGTCCGGTGGTCCGATATTGGATTTCAGCTTGAGGATCTGGGCTCCAATACCTCCGTTCTTTGAGTTGTCCATCGCGGATGATCACGACATTCCCTGGCGAAACCGCTTGAAATCCTTTGTAGGGTGTCTGCCACGGTTCTGGGTATCTTGTTAAGAACCCAGCGATATATTCATCATCGACTTTCAGTTCAGCGCCGGCTACCTCGAGCAGTTCTCTCAGGATTGATGACCAAATAATTCGCGATTCATTGGCGTGATAGAAAAGCGTGCGAACACCGAAGGGATCCCGCGCCAACAACAAAGTTCGCGGATACGGATCCCACAGCACTAACGCGAAGTCGCCGATCAGTCGTGAGGGAAATTCGATACCCCATCTCAAGTACGCCGCCATTACGATCGCAGGATCTGTTACTTGGGCCACCTCGTTGTGCAGGTCGTCGCGCAACCCGGGGATCAGATCGTCGCGGTTGTCCAGTCGACCATCCCACGCTAGGATCTGTCCAAAGCGCGAAATTAGTGGTTGCTTTTCTAGCAACGACTCATGGGTTACGTTAAGCGCGCGGTAGACCATCCCTACTGACCCGCAGCGCACCATCTCTCCACCATTTGGGCCATAATCTGTTAACAAATGCCACAACATCGTGAGAACCGTCACGTTAACCGGGGTAGTAGAATTGAGATTAGCTATGCCTCCGAGAGCGCTCATGTTGATCTCCGCAGTGAAGACGGTTCTGCTATGCTCTTAGTTCACCAGAATCGCCCTCACTAACGCCAAGCCTTTCTATCACTTGATCGTAATAGCGCCGCACGTTCGGGCTGTCATTAACCACGTCGCCTGCAACCTCGACCCAAGCGTGGCTCTTGAACGGCATTAGGTGAGCGGCAATGATCATCTCTGCCGCAATACCCTGACTTCGCAACAAGCAAGTGGCAACCACCGACCGCTGAAGGCACAAGGCCTGACGAATGTAATAAGTCTGCGCCCTATCCACTGCCAAACAGACGCGTGCGCAGACCACACGTTCTTGTACCTCGTCAAGGTTTTTTGCTCTTTTGAGAGGCAGCAGGCCCTTCAGGATACGGTGCACGCGCGCGAAGCCGCCGATCTTTAGCAACAGGTCATAGGCGAAAAGCAAAAGCAACGCCTTAAAGGTCATCAGGCGGCCGGGGGTTAAGTCCTGCCCGATTGATTCCTTGACGGAATTCCGCTGAAGGGGTAAAGCCGCATCAAATCTCGACCCACTTGACCAAAATGTGCCCTCCGCGATTCGGTAAACCACCCTTCCCTCAAAGTTCATGTTAACCAGCAACAAATCCTTCTGGGCCAGCGTACGTAGCAACCGATCGAGGTCTTGCCAGACCGTTTTGAGTGGCACCGGATTAATCAGGCATTGCCCTAGTCGCTTGACCAAATGGTCTAAAACCTCCGCTGAGGTCAGGCCGGTCTTGGTTCTTTTCCTTTCCTCAAGCACTTCCCAAACGAGTGTGCCAACGGTGTTGAGTTTGAACATCATGTCGCCATTAATCGAGAATAAGACGCTACCGTCCTCCGGCACTTTTTCGCGCAAGGAGCGATCAACTGTTACGTCTTTCTGCTTTTGTGCTATTGCAGTGTACGCATTTGCGGGAACCTGGGTTGAAGTTGTTGGTATCGGCGTCATAAGTACATACCCTCTACCTTTCGCACTCACTGACCTTGCTGGCGAAGACGTCCAAACGGACGGGTTGCTCGAGAACGGCGATCTTCTGATCCAAGGCGCCGTGGCAGATCAAAACCTCTTCTGGACTGCCAGAAAGAAATAGCGCTCGTGTTCTCCGGGTGCACGCGTTGAAAGAGATGCACGAGCAGCCCACCACACTTATTCCGGGAAACGCTACTTCGGTAATTTGATCCGGCCAGCGCGGGTGGCCTTCGCGTCTGCTCATGTCTCAGTGCGACGGTTCCACCGACGCTGAGTTTGCCGATAGGCGCGCTCGCAGGAGCTACTCCCGGACCTAATGCTTTTTTCTTTGACATCCGAAGAATCTCAGCTTATCGATCAGCTCTCCGTTAGCCGATTGACTCTTATTGGAAGCGTTGCTCGTAAGACTTTGGGGGGAAGCCTTGAGACTCGGGTTTGGTGTCTTCACCAAAGTTGAGTTTTCGTTTCGAGGAGGAATGTACGACGTCTATCGAAATCGCGGGCAAGAATTTTTATTTCTGCTCAGTCGACTGAGCAGACCTAATGTTTTCATATACATGCGGGGCACGCACTTAAGAATCACCTGCTCAGTCGACTGAGCAAGTCCATATCCTCACCATTGTCTAATCCTTCACTCCGGAAAGAGCAGGCCTACAACCTGCCCTACAACCGTCACATCACTGCGCGTGAATTCTTCACGCACGTGCCCGGAGAGAGGATGTGGCACCAGAACGATCTTGTCGCCTGCTGCATACTCAAGATACGAGCAGGTAAGTCCGCGAGGCGTTAGGACATAGAACAGTTCACGTTGGTGGTAGCTTAGGTTTTCAGCAGGTGGCACCTTGGTCAAAAGTGTGTTGACAAGCAACCGAGTAGCCGGTGGAGCAACGGGTGATGCAAAGCGATCGCTTTCACCAACGACTACGTAGCACAAGTATGGCGGATAAAACGGGCCGAGATATTCGATCTCGACGGCAGCCCAGTGGTCTAGAACTCCGCCCAAGAACTGTGATTCTTTCAGATTGGCATCGCGCCTCAAGATTGGCACTCTAACAGTTCGTTGGCGAGTAACCGCGTCTCGCGCAACTTCATGAGTACGAGCGCTGCTTGTTTTCAATTGCTCGGCGAAGCGCCGTTCCGGCTGCAGTCCGAGCGCGTCATCAATGTCTCGCTGCGAAAGGTTCAAAATAATGCGTATGCTGTCGAGCTTTGCGGTGCCCGGTTGCCGGATGCGTCCGCTGATGATGTTGCCCAAGGTAGATTTGCCAACGCGCATGTCCGGGTTCCCTCTGAATTTGGCCAATCGCTTGCTCTCAGCAACGATGTCTTTGTAGTTCAGACTGAGCAACTGCATTGCTCGCAGAATCAATTCGCCCAGAGTTGAAACGGTCTTCCCTTGGGGCCTTCCGCGCCTCAGTTCTCCCGATCGCCGGTCTGCGATGGTTTCGGATTGAGTACTCGGGTCGAGTCCATTCTTGATAGGTTTATCCATTATGATGAGGACCAACGGGCGCGTTAGCGTCTAAAGAGCGCAAGGAATTGGTGGATCGGCCGGTGGGCGAGGGCCGGCTATTACTTATTTTATTTCACTCGCAAGGAACTGAATCTTGATGGCTGAGGCCTTACAATTTTCATCTTACACTACTCTGATGCTCATTGAGAATGAGAAGCATAAAAAAAACCCCCGGCGATAGCCGCGTAAAACTTGCCAGTCGCATACAACGAGGAGTGTGGAAAACTCAGAGACTTATTTCTGGCGCCCGGTCATTCGCCGGATCAGCCCAGCGATTATTAGGAATAGTTGGAGTCCATCCAGGCCTGAGTGGATCTTGATCGTAAGGGTAGTCACCCAGACGCTTATATAACTCGCTGTACTCCTCCAGCTTATCGCGGTTCAACAGCACACCCAGTCCTGGCCCATCCGGCACCTTGATGGAGCCTCGTTCATACTTGAACTTTCCACCTTCGATGATGTCGTCCTTGAGGTGATGGTAGTGGGCGTCCGCTGCAAAAGAAAGATTCGGGATCACGGCTCCGAGGTGCAGCATCGTCGCGAGTTGGATACCCAACTCGCCCGAAGAGTGGACAGCGACGCCTAGTTGAAACGTCTCGCAAACACCTGCCGCCTTCACGCATTGACGGATACCGCCCCAGAAGGTCGTATCAAGCAAGATCACATCGACAGCCGTGTTGAGGACGTTTGCCGCGAGCTGTTCGAAGCCCACGACCACTGTATTCGTCGCGAGCGGCATCCGCACCTTTTCTCGCGTCCGGCGCATACCGTTTAGACCAAAAACAGGGTCCTCGAGGTAATCGTTCTTTATATCTTCGATGGCTTGCCCGAACCATATGGCCTGCTCGGTTGACCAGACCGCGTTCGGATCGAAACGAAAACTGTCACCATCGAGCGCCCCAGCGATCGCCCGGTAACACTCAAGTTCATACTCCGGAGCGAACACACCGCCTTTTAGCTTATGTGACGTGAAGCCATAGCGGTCCTTCAATTCGCGCGCGTGAGCGACGAGTTGCTCGATGGTGCGCACTTCACCTGAACCATCGATCGAATTTGGATAACGGAAAAACAGGTATGAGGCGAATGGCACTCGCTCCTGCAAACGCCCGCCAAGTATTTCAGAGACAGGGACATCCCACTGCTTTCCCAGAATGTCGAGACAGGCAAACTCGAGCGCCGCTAAGATCTGCGTCCGGTTGTTGTAAAGTGAGGCAGTCGGGTTCGCGATCAGGTAGCGCATCTGCTCAATGCGCGCCGGATCGTGACCAACCAGATAACTCTTCATCGCGCGAAACACTGCTTCAGCTGACTCACCGCCTCCACCCATTTCGCCGAGTCCGGTGATTCCTTCATCGGTGTCGACCTCGACGATGGTGCGGACAAAGCGACCCCAATGGCAACCATTGGCATGACGCAGCGGTGCCTCTAAGGGAACAGTTACGGTGGTTGGTCGGATGTCAGTTATTTTCATTGGTTGGGTCTTAGGTCTTTGGCCTTAGGTCTTTGGTCTTGGGTGTTTGAGTGCGGATGGAGCAAGCACCGAAGGCCAAAGACCAAAGACCAAGCTTTTACAGAATGATCTTGTTCTGCCGTAAGAACGTCCAGATTGTCTCATAACTTCTTGCGTAATCAGTCTGCGCAAAGCCGCCGTGTCCTCCGTCTTTGATTGTCAGTAATTGGTTTGGCACTTTCGCTTTGCCGAGCGCTTCGTCCACATTACCGCATAGTTTTTCAAGTTCCCGCCTTTGATCAATTATACGTTTGCCTCAAGCCATCCATTTGGTTTCCTCTATCGTGGCCTTGTAAGGCATGATGCTGATCCTCTCGGGCTCAGCGCAGTCCCGAAATGTGAACCCGAATAAATCTCGGACGGTACGCATCGGCGTATATCAAATCTCCGCTGTTAGAAGCGTTGAGATTGTAAGAGATGAGAAGATCACCCTTATTGGTGAACTGCGGATGGGCATGGGGATTGTAAGTTAGCAGTTGGCCCGAGAGCGACTGCGTTGGAGTCATGCCGGGCACGCGCTTGGCCCCGGTCTCCGGTGTGGAATAAACGATCTGTTTGGCAGAAAACGGGCCCTGTGGACTGCAGGCAGAATATAAGACGATATCTTTCCAGGCCCCATAAGGCGCCTTTGTGTCCTGCGCGACAATTAGATAGGTAGTGCCCGCACCGCTTCGAACCTTCTTAACGCTATATTCATCACTGATCGAATCGCCGGAATTGAATGGGTCTCCAGGCGCTCCTATAATTGGCGCGGCGCTCGTTAACGCCGCCATCCATCGACTCCCGGTCCAGACGGACCAGTTATTTGTGTCTGCAATATTGTCCAGACCGAGACCAGGATTGGTGCGGGCGATGAACGGGAGCTTGCCGTTCGGGTTGTTACCCTGCATGCCGTAGATATAAAGCGAGGAAGCACCATATCCGCCATCAAGCCACATCGCTGAACCCCACGATATGACATTGTTTGCCGGCACGTTGGTTAGCGGCTTGATCGCCTCAATAGTGAGGTTCGGCAAAGACAGTTGAGCAATTGCACTCCCGTGGTAGACCCAACCTCCATCGAACTCCATTAGGAACGTCCAGACCTTTTTCGTGCCTGAAGCGTCGACTTGAACAACAACCGAATCTCCCATCCAGTAAAAATGGCCGGTGATTAGAGCGAGCGGTGGGACAAAGTACGAAGTCGAGTACCCGGTAACATCCGGCGGTCCAGCGAGCGTCGTGAGAGTACCCGTCAGGCCGTTTCTAATCACAACACTATTGTGCGCCCGATAAAGGCTGGTCGGCGGGTTGCATAAAGGAGCGTCGCAGTTTATAGCACGTGTGCGCAGACCGTTCACATCTGTGGAAACCGTTCCGTCCCCGCTAACGGCGGGGGATTCACCGATATAGGAATCAGAAAAGAAAAAAGCCGAATCACCGTTCGGAAGTATTATCGAGTAGGTGCTGTCAGCGCCGGTCCATCCTGGGCCTCCGCCAGGCTCGTTGCCTGTTCCTGGTCCATTCTGTGTCCATACGGCGTCGAAAACGGCATCTGGGGTTCCCGCGCTGGCATTGACCGTACACGTTTGTGCCGATACAGATGATGGGTTGCCGTACACCAGAGACATTGCGAGCAGCAGTGCCCTGGTCATCCTTCCCAGTAAACTAGCCCTAGGTCGACGATGTGGCATCAACGAGTCTGTGGACAATAAAACCAGCAGGACCTTTGCATCAGACGCTTTTTCCATATCTCCTCCTCATCAATTAGCAAGAGCTTCATGAGCTCGATCCGACTAGTTGGGGGATTTGAGGATCTGAGTGTCATGACACTCAGATCGAGGTGCAAAGCTACGCCGGTCGCACCCCTGATACTGAAGCAATATAGTCCCGACCCTGATAGCGTAGACCACGTAATTCAGCCCGCGAGTCAAATGGTCCAAAGTCCGGTTGCGCCTCGATCTTGCCGAATAATCCCGCTCGCACGCCGAACAGAGATTCAAGGATCGGCTCGAGATATGCGCAGCCCGACACGCAGGCCCAATCGTTGATGTACGGTTGATCCGAAGGTGCCTTACGGGCGCCACCACCGGCTTCTGGAGCAACAGCCGTTTCCGCAAAGTGCGCTTGCGCTATCGGTCCCTGCCTGGCAGTCTCGGCCAGTCCTTTGATCCATTTGAAAGCGACATCTCCTTCGCCAGCTGCATACAACGCACTTAATGCCAGCGCAGGCCACGCAGTGTACGCTCCGGTCCACTGATGGTCGGGGCGGATGCTGAAGGTGACGTCCAAATCTTTGGTCGAGAGCGCTCGCATCCAGACAGGTGTCTGCAGTTCTTCTCGGAAGAAACGCACCATCTCGGCTTTGGTCTGCTTGCTCAACGTGTCACCAATGGTGATCAGCACCGTTCCAAAATCGTAGCAATGGCGCACTTCATTCATGCTTCCATCCGGCAGGCGACAGTGCCAGATACCTTTTCCGGGAACGTAAAGTTCAAGCACCCTGCGGCTCAACTGCTGTGCTTCGGTGCGCATGGCATCAGCTTTCGCAGCAGTGCCGCGATGTTCCAGCAAATCGGCGACGAAACGTAAGTTATAAACATTTGCCGCATTCAATCCGGCGACCTCATGCACATAACTGCTAACCGCTTCGAGCAGGTTTGAAACTCCCCCATAATCCGCCAAACCATGCTTGTTTGTATCCAACTTGCGCCAATGTTCAGCGTAAGTCACCAGACGATCAATCACCTTCTGGCCGCCAACTTCCTTGTCGAGCCAGGCATGATCACCGGTCCAACGTAAATACTCCCGCGACATGCGGCACATCGCGAAGTCGTTTACCGAATACCACGGACCGACGCCTGAACCAGTCAGATACTCAGTGCCGAAATGCTGATAGACATCAAGCTGCATCCAGGTCTCGATCATGCGCCGCAGAATGTGGGGATCGAGCATCGCTAAGAGCATTGCGCTCAAACTAATGTCCCAGAGGAACGTCGTAGTCTCCCAGTAACGAGGCGCCAGTGTGACGTAGGTTGTACCGTAGACTGAGTGGGGAGTCGTGCGCTTGAAAAAGAGCGCGCTCATCACGGCCGAGTGATAAAGACGGCGCACTGATTCGTCACTCGTGACGAGCGTGGGCAGATAGCCCGAGAACCGATCGTTGCCCGGTGTAAAAGCAGCTTTAAGTTCTGCGTTCCACTCATCACGCACTTCCGTAGCCGCTGCTTCGAAGTTGTGCACGAGCGCATCGTAGTGCCGTCGAGCCTCATCGGCATTTCCTGCCAGTGCATTGACAAAGGTGATCGTGCGTTCTTCGCCGGGAGCCAGATCGAAACGATAAATGAGCCAGGATGGAAGCACCTCGTCAGCGAGCGGCAAGGCTCCTTGAAGCGAGTAGGCCTCTGTGCGAACAGATTTACACATAACCGCACCGCGATTGCGATCGACTGTACGCGCGTTGTCGAATTCTCCAGGAGAATAAGCCGCGTTCCACGGACTTACGCTCTTGGTTACTCCGCCATTCAATGCGAGTTTGATCTCGGTCTTGCGTTGGGCCTTCTGCATGTTAGCTACGGTCAGAGAAACCGCTACAGACATCTGCCTAAACGGCACGATCGTTACACTCGAAAGCTCGAGGCCACGGTACCGGGACCGACGTTCGACTCTATCCGGCCGCCAAACAAACTCAATCAGCTCCTTGGTCGCGGCGAAGTATTCACCGTCAACATAGAGAACGCCCGTTAACAATTCGCCACCGGAGCCGAGTGCGGCAGTGTTCATCTCGCCCTGAGCGAATGGTGGAAACGCGATGCTACGCACACCGGTCACATCGATCGCTGCCTGCGCGCAGCCCCACTGGTTGGTCAAGCCGGGGGGATTGAACAGATCCCCGAAACGGTGCGGCATTGCCACACTGCGCATTGACTCCACCGTAGGGATATCAGCAGGGACTGGAGTCCTAACCGCGCCGCGTTGCGTGCGTTGCTCTGAGCCATGTTGACTGGGATCACTAGCACGTAACGTCAACTCCGGCAGAATCGCGGGCGCCACAAGCCCCGCCGCCGCAATTTTCAGGAAATCTCTCCGCTTCTGATCACTCATTTCATAATCACCATTCGCAGGCTGGGAAGGGGGCAGTCGCCACTGTCAGATTCCTCAAAGTTCTATATGGTCCACTCCCGTGGGTGGGATTTTTCGGTTTTCACAAAGGTCTCCTTTGCCCGTGTAGTCGTTAAGGCGCAGGTTCAATTTCTATGCGCAGCGTGACTGTTTCGTACGGCTTTAGTCTGATGGTCAGCGGCGAGAGCGTCGTGACACTTTCCAATACGCGATCCTCCGTCAAGCTAAGCAATGCCGCGGCACGTACTTTCACTGGCGTCGTAACTTGCAATGTTGCGGCCCGCCCGGCGAACTCTTGCAGACGAATGACGAACACCTGATTCGCTCTCGGGTTTAAAGGATTGGCACTGACTTCGCCGTGAACGGTTGTATCAGCAAGCTGCTTCACCGTTACGATCTCGACGTTCGCCTGATTGACCCCGAAGTAGCTACGCTCTAAAGCAGCAGGAGAGACGGCGACGTACACGACGCGCAAGGGCACGTTGAATTCCGCACCCAGCCGCCACGCAGACACGTCGTCAAATTTTCCCGTTGTAGCATTAAGCGCGTAATCAAAGATGTAGCGCTGGCCTAATCCAGGTTCGACAGTCATTACATTCGTTACGCCCAGATCATGCGTATCTGCCTGGTTCCCCCTGCGAAATGCACGGGAGTAAAGAGTCGCTTCCCGCAACGGCCACTTCCCCGTGAACATTGCAGGAAATTCAGCCGGCGCACCCTTCGCTGAAGGTCGTACCTTGATGTAACTCGGGAAGACGAAGTGAAATGCCTGACGATGTGCGAGCATAACGGACGCCCTGCCATCGCTCATGCCGATCAGGTGTTGAGTCGTAACTGAGTCTCGTCGCGCGCCCGGCAGGTAATCATCCGGCAATCTATCAAACCACTTTTGCCCTCCACGGAGGACCTTAAGGTCTTGTGTACCTAAAGCGAATGGAAAGGCGAAATAGTACGAGTCGTGCCAACTCTTTCCACCCGCAAAAGGCAACCTGGCGCTGTCAATCTCATTGTGGAGTTCAACACGGTCCAGATCGTCATGGATCGTGAATGTAGTGAGCGGAAAGGCTGATCGTTCGCGGGTGATTGTCACACGTGTCATGCGCACGCCGCGTTTGATCTTGATCACGGGCGGAATGGGTGAGGCGATGGCGGATGGTTCCTGTCCTTCAATTCGAAGCAGTTGATTGAACGGCACCTCGCCCTTGTCGTTGACAATTTCCTTCCCACTCGCCAGCGCTATGATGCTTTGGACACTGCCATCCGCAAGAAACCGCAGGCGGAAATGTTTATTCTCGGCCTGACTACCTACCGGCATATCACGCAAGGTCGAAACCATCTGCCCTGGCGTTGTCTCGAGCTGGAACATTGCATAGCCGACAGATGGAAGATCATGGGCCACGAAAACTGCGTGCCCCTGTTCATCGATGTCGAACGGAATAAGTTGACGGCTTCCCGCCCTACGGATCGCAACGACCTTCAGTCCCGTGGCGGGAGCGGCAACTGTGACAAGGTCATCTCGTTGCCAGGAAAGCGCGTTGTAGACCAGCAGTGGCCAAACATTACTCGCTGCCGACAATTGCGGCACGTCATCGTGGGAGGGTTGGGCTAGCAGTTGCATTCCCTGATCGAGAAGAAACTCCGCCTGCTTTTGTGCCTCTTGCATGTACTTAGCGTATTCTCGATTTTGTTCCTCGAGTTTGTCTCGATCGTTTAGCTGCGGCCAGCCTGTATTCCCCGCTCCGCTATGCTCATCATAAGTAAACATCAGATCGTAGAGGGTGGCAGTGTTGCCGGTGGGAAACGGAATCCCGCGTGTGGCGGAGATGGCACTCCACAGAGTTTCGGCTGCGGGAGTGTGGTCGTGCGCGTAACGGGCGAGCGCGCTGATCTGCGGCGACTGGGTCTTCGCCTCGGACCACAAGCCCGACCATTCACCGCGGAACGTCGGAATCTGCGCGGCGTATTTCCCTTCAAGGTAGTGAAAGAACTCTGGCGGCGTGGCGATCTTCAGCTTGGGTGATTCATGCTTACTGTTCCACAGCTTAACGGCACGTTCCAGGTTCGCAACGTTCGTGGGTTCCACGAAGTCGTGCGCGTAAATGGCCATCACCGCATCGTACTTATAACCAGCCGCCCCATATCTCCTCTGCAACTCCGCGACCCCTTCCTCCATGATCTGAAGGTCCGTCTTCTTACCTGCCTTGGGGTTGAACATTTCATAGGGAGTCTTGCCGGTGTAGGGATCCAGTGAGTAAGGGTCGAGGTAAAAATCCGTCAGGGCTTCAGGATAGCCGCCGCGCTGACTCTGACTCACCCACGTCAAGACGCGACTACCGTCGGGGGATTCCCAGTAGAACGGAACCTTCCCAGGCGCGAGCGAAGTTGCCATGTTAATGAAGATGTTGGCTCCCGTAACCAGGTAGCGCATGCCGCTACCAGCCAACACGGATGGCACAGTTGACGGATGGCCGGGCACATCATCCATCATCGCCATCTCTGTTTCCAACCCGTACGTCCGGTTTAGCTTAGCGTAGTCGTAACAAAGCCGATTCAACTCCTCCTCACCCATGAAGTCAGTATGCATGCTGCCCCACGCCGAGGAGAGTGCGATGCGTCCACTCTTAATGAGCTTCACCAGCCGCTCTATCTTGTTCCGGTCACTGGGTAGTACGGACGTTGGCGCTTTGGCACGCTTGAGCCACTCATTGACCTGCCAAACGCTCTCAATCGTCCAGCGGAAATCCGGGTCACTTTCAGCAACGCGTATCACTTCATCTATGTGACGCGCTGCGCGTTCGCGTACGGCGTCAGGTGGATCGACGAAACCGAAATCATAATGGCTTGTGGGCACAATATAGACAGTCTCGATCGGACTTTCAGGCAAGGGTGCATTGCTTTGAGCTAATCCGAATTGTGGAAGAAGAAAAAGGATAAAAAGCGCCGGGATTGCTAAACGCGCAGCGCGGCCAAGGCCGGAACCAAAATAATCATCGTTGATTACGGCTTCGCCGCCGCGATGTGAGGCGGCGGCTGCGCCCCGCCGTTCAGCGCTCGAGATCATTCGGGCTTTGCCCCTGGTTCGGGCTCTGCCCGTAGAGTGCAGGAAATTGGATGTGACCTCGTAACCCAAAGGCTCCGCCACTGTTCGTTCGAGAGGCAAAGCCCGAACCAGGGGCGTAGCCCGAGTCGCATCTGCGCGCTGAACGGCGGGGCGCAGCCGTCGCCTCACATCAAGCGGCAAAGCCGTGATGAAATTGAGAGATGCTTCTAAAGAGGCACTAAATGCTTCTTGCACAGAAAACAAGAAAGTGTTTTGCATCGCAAGAAACAAAAAGGTGTTTTGCATCGCAAGTCTTTTTTCGGATAGAGTCGGTTGAAGTGATGGGACAAGGACCAAATCAATGGTCCATGGCTGCCTTCTCCGGTTAATCTACTTTTTAGGGTCAATACTCATCAGTCTCCCTCAGAAGATGTATCGCGCCGAAAGTTGAATTTGACGCGGGCCGCCGAAACCGAGCAATCCGCCAAGTTGATTCCCGACGGTCGAAATACTCTGACCGAAGAATGCCGTTGGCCGCAGCGAGTTATTATCGCCCCGAACCAAACCGCCGGACGGATCGGCGAAATTTGCCTTGTTAAAAAGATTGAAGATCTCCACACGAAGCTGGAGTGCAGTACGCTCCGTCAGCCGCGTATTCTTAAAGATCGAAAAATCTACCTGGGCAAAACTAGGCCCGCGCAAAAGGTTGCGGCCCGCATTGCCGAAGACTCCGTCGCCGGGATTTGAAAACGCGGCTGCATTAAATTGGCATTGGGGAACGTTGAAATTCGGGCATCGAGTGTCCACCCCCGGAACAAGACTAGGACGGAAGGAAAAACCGCCGAAAACGCCGCCCTGTCTGGTCACGTTTACAGGAAGGCCGCTTCTGATCTGCGTGATTGTATTGAACTGCCAACCGTCCACCAGCCAACCCGGCCCGCCGTCAAACCAATCGCGAAGCGGTAAATCGTAGCCCGCATCGAGTGTGAAGTTATGACGAACGTCCTGATCGCTGCTTGCACGTTCCGCTCGAGCGTTATTTTCGTCCTGGTAATCCTTAAAGAATCCGACAACGTCATCGATTGCGTGAGACCAGGTGTAGTTGGCATTGAACCGCAGGCCCTTGGCAAGATTTCTCTTGAAGGTCGCCTGCAGCGCATTGTAGTTTGACTGCGGATAACCGCCGACTACGAAGATGTCGCCGAAATTTGAAGACAGCGGACGAACCTGTGATACCGGATCTCTTCGATTTATGTTTCGCGGTGTAACGACACCGTTTGTCAGAAGGTGCGTCACATGATTACCGACATACCCGACCTGCAAAGTGCCGAAGCCGAGGTCCTGCTGAACATTCAGCGACCAATGCTGCGCCATTGCCGTTTGAAGATCTCTTTCGATGTGATAAGCATTCGGGACCGCACATGCAAAGGCAGCCGGATCCACCGGATATTGCGGGAAGATTCCGCAAATAAACAATGCAGTAAACAGATCGACCGACTCCGCCGGGAAAGTGTTTGCCTGCGGCGAGCCGAAGCTGGCGGGCAGATCACGGTCGTAGAAAATTCCATAACCGCCGCGAAGCACAGTTTTCTGATTGCCGAACACATCGAACGCAAAACCGAGACGCGGGCCGAAATTATTCTTATCAACATCATGCAGCTTCTGCCCCCGTGGTGTGAACGTCAACGTATTAAGGTCGAAGTTTTGCAAACGCCCTTCTTTTTCACGGCTAACGGTGCTCACGTCGTAACGCAATCCCAAATTCAACGACAGACGCGGATGTACCTTCCAATCGTCCTGGAAAAAGAGCGAAAAATTCTCGTTCGCATAATCGAGCAGCGGATTGCCGCCCCTGGAAACAATAAATGGAACATTGTCCCTAAAATCATTCAGCGCGAAGAAGATAAGTGTT
>Ga0137359_10000521_pt1 | contig 29044 bp, 24 predicted proteins | sample Mad1_40_16metaG_FD_108281 | JGI IMG/M metagenome (GOLD analysis project Ga0137359, IMG submission 108281) | Vadose zone soil microbial communities from Angelo Coast Range Reserve, California, USA - Mad1_40_16 metaG | ecosystem: Environmental > Terrestrial > Soil > Vadose zone | place: USA... | reverse complement strand
TAGAGATCATCGCTTGATCGTCTGTGCATTTTCTCGGTCCACTCTTGCATGCTCAGCACGCGTGCCGGTTCGCTCGCCGGAGATGTTCTGACAACGGCAAAAGTCTCACGATGCTCGGGCACGGGCAGGCGAATAAGGTTCTTAGCTTCGAAGCTGTTTTGGCTTACCGGTTTAACATCGGCGGGCCTTCGGTGAATCGACCGAAGGTTCTTAGCTTCGCGTCTTCTCTGGCTGACTGCTACCGTGGAGCGAGACGCGCGCAATCCCCGGAGTTCGATCTCCTCGCGCGTATCGCGCCACTCAGGATATGCACTGGCGTAGGGTGATGCAAGCACAATCCCAGAGACGTTCCTAGCTTCTTCCAGTCTCCCCACTTCGCCGAGCTCCACTGCAAGGCTGTTCATGTAGTCGTAATAGACGTGAGGAACCGACAAGCGCATCGAGTTGGCGAGAGGGAACAGGCCCTCCAGAAGCGCAAGTGCACCACTATGATTCCCCTCTTCGCCGCCAATGACCGCCACCATCTTTTGCGTGTGAAGCGCGGCGTAAGGATCAAGAAGGCCGCTTTGTGAAACGAAACAACCTGCATCACGGTAAAGCGACAACGCGGACTGATTGTCGCCGACTCGGACGGACATTGATCCCATAGACAACATGGCTTTTGCCCTATACCGAGCTGGGGCTTCTTCCGCCACGCGTTCGAGCAACCGGGTCGCTTGCTCGATATCACCGCGTCCGAACCTGTGAATGCACAATGCCTGATAATATCGACCGACATTCGCATATTGTTTGGGAAGAGGCAAGGCCATAAGCGTCTGGCACACCCGCTCAAGAACATCCAGTTGGCGAAATGTATGAGCGTGCTCTGCCAAGAGTACTAGTCTGTTGCCCAGTTCCCATAAAACTTGTTTTTCACACAAGCCTTTGGCTAGTTTCAAGGCAACTTGTTGGTAAAATCCGCCGTAGCTGATTTCCCTTTGCAAATCGGCGAACCGCTTTAAGGAGGAAAAATCTGTGAAAACACGACTGATGTTAGCCACTGTCTGCATATTCACCCTCCCGTTTTGGTTTTCAGCTTCACCTGGTGACAAACTCGCGACCTCGTCGCCGTTTGCCACAGTCGCTTACGCTGGTCACACCCTGAGCGGCGAGTGGTGCCAATGCACCGCCCCCGGCTGCCTTTGTGACCCCGGCGAGATGGGAGGCCAGAGCAGCAGGCAGGTGTCCGATCAAACTAAGAGCCCTTTGGATCAAAGCTCATCTCCAATCCGCGCCAGCTCCGGCCTTGACTTCGGAACTGGGGCGCTGATGTTGGCGCTCGCGCTGTTCGTGTGGACCAGGTTGCGGGCGTAGGCCCTCAGCTGCTGGTTTAACGCACATTCAATAATGTCTGCTTCAATCCGCTGGGACGCGGCGGCATTGTTGATGTGTGTCTTCTCGGGTCTTAACAAATTCCTTCTCTAGAAACCCTTTAAGCGAAGCGACTTCTCTCTTAGATGTCTTCAATTAGACCTGAGGCAATTAGTTGATAGAATCCCGCGTAGCTGATTCTACGCTGCGAATCAGCGAACCGCTTAAGGGAGGAAAAATCTGTGAGGACAAGGCTGATATTAGCGGCTGTTTGCATGCTGACTCTCCCGCTTTGGTTCTCAGCCACCCCAGGTGAGCCGGGTAAGTCGGCTCCGTATCCTACAGTCGCTTACGCCGGGCACACTCTGCTCGGCGATTGGTGCGGTTGTGGCGCTCCCGGCTGTCTGTGCGACCCCGGCGAGATGGGAGGCCAGAGCGCCAGGCCGGTGTCCGATCAAACCGGGAGGCCGTTGGATCAAAGCGCTTCTCCGATCCACGCCCGCTTCGGTTTTGACTTCGGAACCGGTGCGCTGATGTTGGCGCTCGCGCTGTTCCTGTGGACCAGGTTCCGGGCGTAAGCCCTCAGCCGCTGGTTTAGCGCCGTATTCAATAATACCTTCTTCAAGCCGCCGGGACGCGGCGGCACAGTTGATGTGTGTCTCCTCGATGTTTTAACAAACCCCCTTCTCGATAAACTATTAAGCGACGCGTCAGTCGGCCTCAGTATCAGACACGCCGCATCCTACGCGAGCACAGTAACCCTGTCAAGTGGAAGGCATATCACATTATTTTGGTGGGAGACCGTCAATATATTTATGCAGAAGCGCCCTCGGTAGTTAAGCCACTTAGCCGGCGCGGCAGCGCAGCTAACGCTGAGGGCAGCACCCACACAAGAAGTTCGCGGTTTTTTCCGAGTGCATCGACGTACGGAGATTTGAAGCCGGCTAACCTATGCTGCAAAATCTCGATGAGCTGTTGCGCCGCAAAGCTTGCGCGCTAGTCGTAAAGAACGATGAACGATTCCACCCACCGTAGAGTTAATCGGAAGGCCGATCGTCGGGGCTGGGTTGTCCTTGGGCTCCTCGTTTCTTACACAACGCCCTTCTCGCGGAGAGAAGCGATGGCAGTCTCGTCGTAACCTAATTCGGCCAGAACTTCATGGGTGTGTTGGCCCAGGGTCGGCGGGGCCAGGCGATAATTGACCGGAGTGGCTGATAGGTTTACGGGATTGCCCATTGATTTGACCGGCCCGATCAGAGGATGGTCCAACTCCACGATAAAGTGACGCGCCCGATGTTGCGGATGAGCCAGCGTGTCCGCAATCGTATTGATCGGGCCGCTGGGGATACCGGTATCTTTCAACTTCCCAAGCCAGTAGTCGGCGCATTGGGTCGAGAACAGTTCATCCAAAACAGGGACCAGCTCGCCTCGATTCTTGTTTCGCTCGGCGTTGGTTGCAAAGCGCGGATCTTCTTTCAGATGGGCAAAGCCCAACGCATCACAAAACGCCTGCCACAATTTTTCAGTGCCGACCGCAAGGATGACGTATTTGTCCTTAGCCCTGAAAACCTGATAGGGCACGATATTGGGATGCGAGTTTCCCACTCGCTGAGGGCTCTCGCCTCCATTCAACAGCGACGAGGCCAGCGTAGTCAGCCAGGCGGACTGACCTTCCATAAGCGACATGTCCAGGAACTGCCCCTGCCCCGTCTTCTCGCGGGTCAGCAGCGCGGCCAGAATGCCGATAGTTGAGTACATGCCGGTGGTGATATCGGCAATGGGGACGGGATAGCGTATCGGTTCATCGTCCGGCTCGCCGGTGACGCTCATCAGCCCCGCTTCTCCCTGGACAACCAGATCATACCCTGGACGTTCGGCGTAAGGCCCGGTGTCGCCGTAGCCGCTAATCAGGCAGTAAATCAAGCGAGGATTCAATGCTTGCAGGGTTGCCAGATCCACACCGGCGCGCCGGCGCGAAGACTCCTTGGGAATATTGCACACAAACACGTCGGTAGTCGCGATGAGCTTGTGTAAGATTCCTTGTCCTTCGGCTGATCTTATGTCGAGAGTGAGGCTGCGCTTGTTGCGATTGATGCTCAGGAAATAGGTGCTTTCGCCTTCGACGAAGGGCGGTCCCCAGCCCCGGCTCTGGTCTCCTGCGCCGGGCGTTTCGATTTTGATTACGTCGGCATTCATATCGCCGAGGAGCATGGTGCAATAAGGCCCGGCCAGCGCCTGGGTCAAATCAACTACGCGAATATTGTCTAAGACGCTCTTCATCGCGATCTTCAAGTGAATCAAAGTCTGATGCAGCATCTTAAGCGAAAAGGTCCTCAATCGAAAAGCGCGTTGACCCTGTATTAGCGCGGCGCTAGACTGTGCCCGAATCCGGCGCACGATAGCTACTGCCGCCAGCCGGGGCCACCGACCGAACTACGGCCTTATGATCTCGGAGACCATTTCTCACTATCGGATCCGCGCTTTGCAGAGTTGCTGCAGCGCATTAGGCTCGGGCCATAATGCGCTTGAGTCAAATCGCAGAATGAAAGAAGCGCTTCCATCCAGAATAAACATCACAGTCACGGAGGATTGATGTCGATTAAGTCGGACCGTTGGATCAAGCGGATGAGCCGCGCGCAGAATCTGATCAATCCGTTTGAAGAGAAGCTCATTCGAACGGTAGATGATCACCGCATCATAAGCTGCGGGCTGTCGAGCTACGGATATGACTGCCGTTTGGCGCGCGACGAGTTCAAGGTGTTCTCGCCGGTGACCGGGACTGAGATCGACCCCAAGAACTTCGATCCGAACAGTCTGCTCGACGTTCCCATTCGCCGCGCAGAAGACGGCTCGGACTACTGGCTGCTTCCACCGCATTCATACGCGCTCGGGGTGACGATTGAGCGATTCCAGATTCCGCGCAATGTGACGGCGCTGGCGATCGGCAAGAGCACATACGCGCGCTGCGGATTGATTGCCAACACGACTCCGCTTGAAGCCAACTGGTGCGGCCGCCTTGTGGTCGAGCTCTACAACGCCGCGAACCTCCCGGTGAGGCTCTATGCGGAAGAAGGTTTCATTCAGATTCTGTTCTTCGAATCAGACGAGGAGTGCGAAACGAGCTACAGCGACCGGGGAGGGAAGTATCAAGACCAGAAAGGGCTGACGCTTGCGAAGTTGTGAGCACACGGTCATCGCGCGATTCGTAGTCAGTAGCCGAGTCTGCTTGCTGGCGTATTGCCGTTCACCCAGTCAGTCCGTTCGGCGGTAGTCATATGCGTCACCGGCGGCTGATATGCGCCGTCGTATTCCAACATCTTGAACACGGTCCGAAGAAGTATATCGTGAAGGTGAAAGAAGATTCTCACAATGTCGTCGAGATCATGGCGTCCTTCATCTGTATCAAAGTAGCCGCGGTGCATTGCAAGGCCTCGGTAGTATGAAAGAACATCAGACCAGCTGCGATTGTCAGGCCGAGGCTCTTTCTCATAATGTTCGGCAACAATCTCACCATCGGGTAGCCCAAATTTCTCTAAGAGAGCTATAACAGCCTTGCCAAATCCCATCTCAATGTTCTTCGCCCTTGGAAGCTGCGCGGCTATGCGGCGAATCACTTTGGCCTCCGCCTCGTTCCCTTGATTCTCGGCTTGCTTCGCCATCTCACCCAGCGTTTTGGTAGCGTCCCTGAAAACCTTGCTCAAGGCAGCCCGATGGTGCTTTCCGAGAGTATCGACCGGCGTCCCTGTCTTCTTTAGCGCATATTGCTCGCACAGCGCGTCTAACGCGCGAAACAGGTGGTCGAGCTTGTCTTGGATAGTGTACCCATGGAGTCCGCCCCTTACGATATGTTGCAGCACTATACGGAAGTGTGCCGTCCCGTAATCAGGTGAAGATGGTGCGATAGTTAGTAGGTGCCCGGTTCCGCTTCTTTCGCCCAGATGAAACTCCTCGCTGATAGCCTCGTGTCCTTTTGAGAATAAAGAGCGCCAAAACGTGGCGTGAATGCGTCTGACCAGCAGACCTCGATCATCTCGGAATTCAATCCACGGCGCTTCCCACTTCGACTCCACTGGCAAGTCCAAGAAGCAGTAAAAAGTCTGACGGGAACCAATGCTCCAGTTCCGCAAAGTCGATAGAGTTGGTCCCTACTTCACCGACCATAACCGCGGTGATGGTGTTTCGCACCCGCCCTTCGAGCAGCCTGCTTTTGCGTTCATCAAAGTCGGCCAGCGGCTCGATGAACCCTAGGCTTTTGTTGAACTCAAAAACGATCAGCCGATTCCTCTGATTCGCAATGCCGTCTGCGTTCATCGCCCTACGCTTTGACAAACCACTTGCGACAATTGGTGTCGGAAAGATTCGGAGCGGGTGACGATCCAGGTTTTGATGTTGCTGCATGAATGTGGACAGAAAGTTACGAAGAGGAATAACCCAATACTTGGCTACTCGTCCCTCGGCAGCATCAAACTGGGAACTTTGTAATTGAAAGCTCAGCCGACCCCGGTTCCTGCTAGAAATATCTGCCCCGAACCCATAGAAAATGTTTTCCCGCGCCGAGAAAATGCCGTGTTCGGTAGTGATTGTCAACCTAGCGCATGGGTTGCCAGGGCCGCCTATGAAACCCATTGCGCTGCCACTCCTCATTCGGCTTAAGAATCCTATCAGGCCGAATCCGGGATGTAACTCATCGGTGTCGATGCTGTCCACTTCCATTTCGATGCTGGACTCTCCGAACTCATCGAATCTAATCTTGACCTGACCCTTGATGACGCCTTCGGGATCGCTGAACTCGGCACGACCGCGCCCCTCATATTCGATAACAGTTGTAAACCAATCTCTAGGCGTTGGAACAATAGTGATATTATTCGAATCCACGCCCATAGCAACTCGCTTTCTAGTCCATCTTTGGTGACAGAATGATTGACAAACGCTGTAGGCGGACGCTAGCACGTCTCTTATCGTCAGGATTGTCACCTCGCCTTCGCAGCGCACACTAGCGATACTGTAAGCTTCACAATTCTAGTTGATCCAAGACCAGAACTCGAAGTTCCGAAACACGCTGCAAAGTGGCATCGTTTGTCAGGAACGCGTCACAGCCGGCGGCGATTGCAGTGGCTACCTGCAGAGCATCGGGAGTCCGAAGATTGTATCGGGCCCGCAAGTCCGCAGCACTCGTCGCAGTCTTGATGTCGATGGGAAGCGTCTGGAAGTTGGCGGAGTTGATCAGCAAGTCGCTGTATTGTTGCTGAAGAGCGACTTCCCCCGGCGAAGCGGGTGGATGAGAACCTCGGTGAGGGTGATGACCGAGGTGACGCCTTCTGGTATACCGTTTGAAACCCGCTGGAATATCTCTGTGACGAGTCCATCGTAGTGCGGGTGGGTTTCAATGAAATAGATGATGGGCGACGTATCAAACGCGAGCTTGGTTATTCCAGCAAGTGCTTGGTTGAGTTTCGTCACGGTCGATGATCCCATTCCTTACGCAGTGCGTTCACGTATTCCTGAGCATCGATGCCCTGCCAGATCTCTGCACCGAGTCCGTGTAGCTCCATAATGCTGCGCTTGTGTTCCTCCGGTTCCTTGCGCGTTCCAGTCGCCAGCTCCTCTTTTACCATTTCGACAAGCCGCAGACGTTCTTCTGGAGGCAAGTGTTTAACGAGTTGCTCGTAGATTTCTTTTGCGGTCAATGTTGCCATCGCGATTCACCTCGACAACATTCTATCAAGCAAAGGCCGTTTTGTAAGGAGCGCCGCCCCCATCGGCGAGAGCGCGCTGTTCAAATATCCGGCTCGCGTGATTGACCCGTGCTCCCAAAGCCACCTGATCCGCGCGACGTAGCGTCGAGCTCACTCACCTGGATCGTAGTCGCTTCGACGACCTTCTGAATGACAAGCTGAGCGATGCGATCTCCCCGCTTGATGTGAAACGCTTCACGCTTGTCCGTGTTGATCATTATGATCGACATCTCCCCGCGGTAGCCCGCATCCACAAGCCCCGGCGAATTCACAAGCGCGATCCCATGACGCGAGGCGAGCCCGCTTCTCGGCAGAACGAATCCAGCATAGCCTCGCGGTATGGCTACGGCGATGCCGGTGGGTATCATCGCGCGCTCGCCAGGTTCGAGCACATAGTCCACGCGGCTCGGGAGGTCCAATCCCGCATCGCCCTCGTGCTGGTAACGAGGCATCGGTAAGTCTTCATCGAGTAGCTTGATCTGAATCTCAATCATCGTGTGCGGTTGATCACGCAAGTTTACTTGAGTAGCAACCCAACCTTATTGCCGCTCAGCTTGGGGCAGTGAAGCACCTATCTTCCCTCTAACAACCGAGCCGCCGCATCGATCTGTGAAGCAAGCGCCTGAATGGCCCCGGTTGCCTTCTTCATCTCCGGCTCGATTTCGTCCCAGTGCTTTTCTTCGATCGCTTCGCGCACACCGGGGATCGTCTTCACGCCGTAGCCGGTGTAAAAGCCCGGCGCGTAGATCTGATGTCTGAACCACGGCCGCCGAGGCAGTCCTTGCTCACTGGTCAGCTTCCTCTCGGATTGATAGAGAAGTTCGTTGAGCGACTTCACCTGCTTAACCTGCCTGAAGCCGTCCGTGCTCGCTTTTCCAAGTGCGTCCTCATACCTTCGCGCGCTCTCAACTAGTGATTTCACAGCCAACGTCAAGGGCGCAAGGTCGATCTTTGTTTGCGGCTTGCCTCTCATCGTGAGCTTATCGATTTCTTCCACGTAGCGCCCTATCGTGTCCGCGAGATCAGTGAACTCAAACGGCAACACCTCAGCGTCGGCGAGCCGCATCACGATAGTGCCGTTGACTTGAGACAGCGCCCGGCCGTGTTCAAAAGTCGGATCCCCAAACTTGACATACCAGGCGAACGAATCGTAGATCGAATGATACACGCCACCTCCGCCCTCCCCGCCGAAGCCGGTGTTCATCGAAGCGATTCCCAGATGCTGAAGGAACGGCGTGTAGTCCGACCCCGAACCCAGCGCGCCGATGCGCAGGTCCGTGCGCTCGCTCAACTCTTTCTTGTCTGAGTCCGTGCGCGCTTGTTCCACTCGGTGCTCCTTCATCGCGTCCCAGACAGACTTGTCCCCGCCCGGTTGCTTAACATCGTGAGCGACTTCGTTGATGAAGCGCTCGAGCGAATGCGAACCGCCGACATTCAGCCGCCCTTTACTGGTGCTGTCGGAGTTCAGATACGCGACGGCCTTTTGCTTGAGCTCATCGGCATGAGTCTCAACCCATTCGGTTGAACCCAACAGTCCCTCCTCTTCGCCGTCCCACGCGCACAGGATGATCGTGCGTTTCGGCTTCCACCCTTCCTTGAGCAATTCGCCCAGAGCGCGGCCGGTCTCCATGAGCGCGACCTGACCGCTCGTGGGGTCATCCGCTCCGTTCACCCACGCGTCGTGATGATTACCGAAGATCACCCATTGATCGGGATAGGCGCTGCCCTCGATTCGAGCAACCACGTCGTAGAGCGTCTTCATCGACCAATCAAACGAAACTTTCAAATGCACTTTCGCAGGTCCCGAGCCGACGTGATAAGTGATCGGCAGTGCGCCGCGCCACGCTTCGGGCGCAACCGGACCGGTTAGTTCGCGAAGCATCGGCAACGCATCGCCGTATGAAATCGGCAACACTGGAATCCTGGTTATGACTTCCGCTTCTTCGCGACGAAGTCTTTTCGCGCCCTTCACCGCGCCCCATCCGGGAGTCAGCGGATCGCCCGGATGAATTGGCATATCCATCACCGAGCCACGCTGCGCGCCCTGCTCTGGCCGATACGGTCCCTTCGGAAAAACGTCGCCTTGATAGTAGCCGTCGTCTTTGGGATCGGAGTAGATCAGGCAGCCGATGGCGCCGTGCTCGGCGGCGACTTTTGGCTTGATGCCGCGCCAGCTTCCCCCGTAACGAGAGATGACGATCTTGCCTTTGACGTCGACGCCAAGCCTGGCGAGCTCATCGTAGTCCGCAGGCACTCCGTAGTTCACGTATACAAGCTGGCCGGTCACGTCGCCGTCGATCGAATATGCGTTGTAGGTCGGCAGTTGATTCGCGTCGCCGGAGTCGGGGTCTTCCGGAATCGCCGGCTCTTTCAGCGTCGCGCGAAAGCGGGCCGGCTCGGTCATCTCGAGGACGCGTTCGGTGGGAGTCGGGAACAGGACCTCGAACTCTTCGAGCCTGGCGTCAATTCCCCACGACTTGTACTTGTCGCGGATCCATTCGGCGTTCCGTTTGTCGTAAGCCGAACCGACGTGATGAGGCTCAGCCGAGAGGTGCTTCATGTATTCGCGCAGAAGCTCGGGCTTTGGAATCGCCCGCATCTTTTCTTCCCATCCGATCTCAGCCGCGGCGCTTGCGTCCGAAAAACCGCGAAGAGAGTGGCCCTTGCCGTTCGCCTGTGCGAGAGCGGCCGGCGGGAGACCGTTGAGAGCGACGACTAGAGACGCAACGATTCCGGTGATTGGCTTGAACATTTGACGCTGCATTGTGGTCCTCCTGAAATTGGACGGCAAGTATAACGAGCGGGTGCGAAGGAATTCAAACAGGGATGGACAGGATGAACCAGGCGGGCTGGGCGTCAGGTTTTCGCATACCCACTCATGAGAGGCCGTGTGAAAACCCCGGGAATACCACCCACGGCAGTGGGTGGATGGTTCAAGCCCAGCCTACAAAGAGAGCGGCCCGCCACTTTGTGTTTTATATCTCTCTCCCCTCGCGCCGCGAGAGGAGAGAGGAAAACCGGGAATCCCGGGCGGTCCCCTGTGTAGGTTGGCCCTGAACCATCCACCCACTGCCGTGGGTGGTATTCGCGGAGTCTTCACACATTCCCCCGTGCTTGAATCCCGCTTGACTCCAGCCTCCCTTTCAGATAATCAACACGCCTGCCTCTAAATATTCGGCAAAGGTGAAACAATCATGCTCAACGCGCGCGCTTCAAAGGCTCTGGTCCTCGCATGGATTCTTCTTTTGTCCTCATTCGCGTTCGCTCAATCGAGCCTTCTCACCGCGATACGATGCGGGCGGCTGATCAATCCCGTTGACGGCTCGGTCACCCAGAACGCGGTCATCATCGTGCGCGGCGATCGAATCGTGCAGGTCGGCGCCAATCTCGGTATTCCCAGCGGGGCGAAGGTCATAGATCTTTCCGCCTACACCGTTTTACCCGGATTGATCGATTGCCACACGCATATCATGCTTCAGCCCGAAGACGAGCGAGGCGCGCCGCCGGTCATCACCAAGTCGCAAGCTTTTCGCACCGTGCAGGGAGTCGCCGCCGCGAAACGGGATCTGGAAGCCGGTTTCACGACTATGCGCGATCTTGACAGCGAAGGCGCCGGCTTCGCCGACGTAGCGATTCGCGACGGCATCAATCGAGGAATCATTCCCGGGCCGCGGCTGTTCGTTTCTACCTATGCGCTGACGATCACCGGCGGACATATGAACAACGCGGGTCTGAATCCCGATATTCAGATACCGGAGCCGGCGACACTCACCGATTCGCGCGACGCGATGATCGCCGAAATCCGCCGCGAGGTGAAGTACGGCGCCGACTGGATCAAGCTCTACGCGACCGGGACGCTTCGCCACGTTGATCCCGTCACGCTCGAACCGCTCAGCCAGGTATCGCTCGACGAAGTGAAAGCCGTGGTCGCCGAAGCTGCGCGATGGCATCGCGACGTTGCGGCTCACGCTTATGGAGGCGACGGCGCGAAGAACGCGATTCGCGGCGGCGTGCGCTCCATCGAGCACGGCATGTTGATGGACGACGAAGCGTTGAAGCTTCTTGTCGAGCACGGCACGTTCTGGTGTCCCACGCTGTCGGTCTATCTGCCCGAGAGCGCGGAAGACGACACCGAGATGCGCCGCCGAATAGTCGTTCATCACAAAGAGGTCTTTCAGAAAGCGATGCGAATTGGCGTGAAGATTTGCTTCGGCACGGACGTCGGAGCATTCGAGCACGGAACCTCCGCGCGCGAGTTCGTGAAGATGGTCGAGTACGGGATGAAACCAATCGACGCGATCCGCTCGGCAACTACGCGCGCGGCCGAGTTATTAAGAATGGAAAAGAAGATCGGTTCAATCGAGAACGGCAAGCTTGCGGACATCATCGCAGTCGAAGGCAATCCTGTTGATGACATCAAAGCGCTGACTCGCGTGACGTTCGTGATGAAGGCTGGACACGTCTACAAGTCGCCGTTGCAGCCTTAGGGACATCGGAACCAGGTCTAGATAGCAGGTTCGGCTCAGTCGGCCAATCTACCGCAGTCCGCTTAACACTCTCGATCCACAGCGTCACGTAAGAATGTAATCGAATCGTCGCGGCGTCGTTGACTTCGCACGCGGATTGAAGTAAGAAGATGAAATCTGTTTTACGACGCAAGTGAGTTTCTCAATCTTGGAGGAGGTAAAAAATGCTAACACGCTGTCTGAAGCTCTCCCTCTTGCTGATCCTACTCGGCTTCCTGCCGGCCGCGGCGCAAGCCCAGGATCGGCAATTCAAGGCCACGTTGATTAGCTATGAAGAGGTGCCCGCTCTCTCGAACACGGGCACCGGCACCTTTAAGATGCTGATCGATTTCACAGACACCAGTTTTGACTATGAGCTGAGTTTTTCGGGTGTCTCAGGAACCGGAGCAACGCAGTCTCACATCCACATCGCTCAGAAGGGCGTCAACGGCGGCATCATGGTCTTCTTTTGCTCGAACCTGGCCAATGGCCCTCCCGGGACGAAGCCCTGCCCCGCAAACGGAACCGTCACCGGTAGAATCACGGCGGCCGACGTTATCGGAGGCGCGGCTTCACAGGGAATCGCTGCTGGAGAGTTTGCGGAAGTATTGGCAGCCATTCGAGCGGGCACAGTGTACGCCAACGTGCACTCGGCTCTCTTCCCGGGGGGCGAGATCAGAGGCCAGGTCGTTCCGGACGTCAAACCATTACCCCACTAGACGCACGGTCGCGAGCCGGATAGTCACCGAATCCTCACGAATCAACGGAGCCGCTCTTGTGAGCGGCTCTGTTCATTTCAGCCGGGAACGCGCTCAATCACGTTGTGCTTGCGATGAAGAACGGAATGTTGGTGTAAGCTAGCTAAGAGTCTGGTTATCGTCCAATAAGTACATAGATGGGTGGCCGTTGAGGGCCCGTTATTTTACCGGGGGTTGCTGACGTGGTTAAGCGCCGGAAGACATGGCTCCTGGGAGCAAGCCTCCTGGTGCTGATCGTCGTGTTCCTGATCACTCGCGGCCCGGAGGCGCCGACGCCGAATCCCCCGGGAACCTTTTCCTTCGCCGTTATGGGCGATGCGCCCTACTACGAGTGGGAGGCCCTACAGTACCGGCTCGTCCTGAAATCGCTCGAGGCCAACGACCTCAGTTGGGTCATCGACGTGGGCGACATCTTCTGGCGGCCATGCACCGACGAGATGTACAAGAGAACTCTCGACGGATTCAACGCGCTGCGGCATCCGGTGATTTACATTCCAGGCGACAACGAATGGACGGATTGCTGGGAGCCTGAATCCGGGGCCTTCCCGCCTCAGGATCGGCTCAATCGGATACGGCAGATCTTCTTCGACCACCCGACGCGCAGTCTCGGCGGAACTACGCTGTCTCTGGTCAGTCAGGCCGGCCGAGAGCCGTTCCCGGAGTTCGTCGAGAACGCCCGATGGGTTCACGAAGGAATCGTCTTCGCAACGGTTCATATCGTAGGGAGCAAGAACGGCATGAAAGCGTTCCCCGCGCGTACCGAAGTCGATGACGCCGCCTCGAAAAGGAGGACGGAGGCTGCAGCGGCTTGGGTGCGCGAGACGTTCGCTGAGGCCAGGAGCTCGAACGCCTCAGCGGTAGTCATCAGCTTCCACGGTAACGCGGAGCTCGAAAAACCGGACAACCCCTACCGCCTGGCCTTTGAGCCGTTCATCACCGCGGTTGAGGAAGAGGCCGAACGCTTCGCGCGACCGGTGCTCCTGGCGCATGGGGACGGGCACCAGTACATCGTAGATCATCCGCTGGTACGTCGCACGACGCGTCGCCGTCTGGAAAACCTCACGCGCATGCAGGTTCCGGGCTCGCCCAGAGTCGGCTGGGTTCGAGTAGTGGTAACGCCGGGCGCCGATGATCCGTTCGCCTTCGAAGAACACGTGGTTCCGCGTTGGAAGTATTGGTAGAGTATCGTCGCTTCACCTGTGCTAGAATCTGCCCTCAAGGTCGGCATATGACTACAAAGACTCAAGCAACTATCGAGGACCTTTATCACGTTCCTGGGAATGGTAAAGCTGAAATCGTCAACGGAGAAGTGGTTCTAATGTCGCCAACCGGATTCTGGCCCGGTCGCGCCTCGGGCGCGATCTACGCCTGCTTGCGTGAACACGAACGCAAAACAAAGTCGGGCTATGCTCTTCCGGATAATGCCGGTTTCATAGTCAAACTACCTAACCGTGGTTCCTTTAGTCCCGACGCAGCCTGGTTTACGGGAACACCGACTGGCATGCGCTTTCTAGAGGAAGCCCCGATCTTTGCCGCCGAAGTCAGAAGCGAAGGCGATTACGGCCCTTTGGCGGAACGACGGATTGCGGAAAAGCGGCGAGACTATTTTGCTGCCGGAACCCTTTGTGTGTGGGATGTGGACATACTCGGCCGAGATATTATCAAGTCGTATCACTCCAGCAATCCAGACGCTCCGATTGTTTTCCGCCGAGGTGATTTGGCACATGCTGGAGATGCGGTGCCGGGGTGGTCAATGCCGGTGGATGATTTATTACCTGAGGAGGAATGACCTCCGCGGAAATGTTGAGAGATGGTCAACCGGTTGGAGGATTCGTTCGCCTTTTCACACAGTCTCTCGCCAGAGCGGGTTCTCGACGGTGCACCTACGAGCGCAATTCCTGACGCCCACACCAAAACCTTGCTGACTGAAATGTAAGCTATCCTGTAGCTCCATGAAACCAACCAACTCAGCACCAATCAAACCGAGCATTCCTCTCGACGTCCTGGAGACAATCGACGTTCGCGTCGGAACAATCGAGCGCGTCGACGAAGTGATGGGATCAAACAAGCTCGTCAAGCTCACAGTTAACTTCGGCGATCACAAGAGAACAATACTCGCCGGAATGAAAAAGGAACGCGAACAGCCAAAGGAAATCGAAGGCAAACAGGCTCTTTTCGTCGTGAATCTCGAACCGAGAAAGATGATGGGCGAAGTATCAGAAGGAATGCTGTTTGACATCGGCTACGCCGACGGACTGACCCCGGTGCTCGCAGTCCCGGAGAAGGACGTGCCGAACGGGACCAGAGCCGGATAACGGGTCTTTCTTGACATTCTTGCTGCAAGCGAAATACTGTCGAAGTTCTCACGAGCAAAATACTTTGGTGTAAGACCGCGGGAGTAACCGCGCGATTAGAGGAGGACTTCAATGAAGAGACAAATAAGTCTTGTGATGACAGCGTTCGCTTTCGCCTTGTTGCTGATTTGCGCAACCGCATCGCCGAATTCCGGACTGGTGCTCGCTCAGAGAGACACGTCAAGTCTGGATGTGCGAACTTCAGTAGAGGAAGCTTCCTATCAGGCTCTGAAGGAGCGGCCGGTGATGGTGTCAGTGATCAAAGACGGCGCAGTCGTGAAACAAAGGGAGATTCAGTTCAATTCCAACGTTGCTTTCCCGTTGCCCGCGGGGTTGTACGATGTGCGTATCGAAGGCGACGGGATGCAGACCCTCGTGAAGCGCGGTATCCACGTGAATGAAGGCGAGAGAACAAACATGATTGGAGGTCCGATGCGCGTTGGCACGGGCGTGAAGATAATCGAATACGCAGCTGGCGGTCTGTCGCGAGAAGAGATCGCAGCGCGTTTGGCGAAACTCGAGGCCGCGATTGCCGATCTGCCGAAGCCGCGTCAGGTCAAATAACGAGATTTAAGCCAAGTCGCTCCAAAGCGGCCGGTGCGTGCTCGACGTTCAAATCGAACGACCCCAGAATCCGGCGAACGCAATCTCCCCGATCGGTTTGCGTTCGCGCGCCGCGAGTTCCTTTCCGCGCAGCTTTTCATCCAGATCTTCAAGCTTGCCGCGGTATGGATAGCCGATCGCGATCATCGCAATCGACGTGAAACCATCAGGAATTCCGAACTCGCTGCGTGCGCGGTCGGCGTCATAACCTGCCATCGGATGCGCCGCGAGTCCCAGGTCGAACGCTTGCAGCAACAAGTTCTCAGTCGCCAGCCCGGTATCGTGCTGCGCCCACCGATTGGGCTTGCCGTTTTGCTCAAAGGTTTCGCGGGCCACGGAGAGCATTAGCACCGGCGCCTTCAGTGCCCACGCGTTTCCCGGAATCAAACACGCCCGGGCTCGCTCCAGAGCTTCGGCGTCTGAACCGTCGAACACCAGAAAATGCCTCGGCTGATCGTTGAAACACGAGGGCGCCCAGCGTGCGGCTTCCAGAAGCGTCAGCACTTTTTCGCGCTCGACGGGCCGCCCATCTTCAAAAGCACGCGGACTCCAGCGCCGCCTCATCAACTCGTTGATCGGATAGTCCGTTTGCGCCGGCTTCTCGGGATAGATCGATACGCCGTCCGGTGAAACAGACGCCAGGATGTCACCAACCTCGACCCCTATGTGGCGAAGGTGACTGACCATATGATCGACGTAATCATCCAGCACGAACCGCAGCGTCATCGGTTCGGAACCGCCGACGCTGAGCGTGTGGGGCCATGCGGCCTCGGGCGCGGATTCCGCGGCAGCGAGAAGCTGCGAGTTTCCGGCTCGCCATAAAGCAATCAGCTCCGTCCAATCACGATTGTGATAGCCGTGCAGCTCAACCCACCGGTCGCCATCGTAACCCGGCAACGCGAGGTTGTCTTCGAGTTGCGGGCGAACGATGCGCTGATGATTGTTGGCCGCAGAATCGATCAAATGACCCAGTTCCTGTTTCGCTGACCAGCTATCGGGCGCGGGTCTGGCCGCGGCATTCTCGTTGGAAATGCCGCCGAGGCGTCCCGGTACAACGGTCAGCGCGTATCGAAGCTGCGCCAAGCCGCGCGGCGCAACGTGAGCTTCTTGCTGGTTGAGTGGTTCTTTACTCATCTGACCTCGTCGTGGTTACGTCATTCTAAGGACAAATGATTTGTATCACGACGACTCTTTTGCATCCAGCGCTCTGGACTGCGCGAATCCCACCAGGGTGTGATAGAAAATAACAACACCAATGCAAGTCCCATTTTAATCACACCTGCCGTCAACACCCATCCATACATCAGCTTGATCGGCGCGAGTGTCGGTAGTATTCTGCGTTTCTTTGCGAGTTGATTTCAGCCAAAACACTTTTCGTTTCGAGGAAAAGATTTCCATGACATGACGCGAAGCAAGTAAGACTCCTCGAACCTGCTTAAGTTGAGAACTCAGCCTCTTCTCCCGAAAGGTCCACTATGCCACGATTGATGATCGCGCTCTGGATAACAGTTATGGCCGTGCCGGTCATAGCGCAAGAGAAGCAGCAGGACAAAACCATCGGCGCGCGGACCGCCGGCCTTCAGAAGCTCGAAGGCTACGTTCCTCTTTACTGGGACGCGGCGAATGGCAAGATGCTGATGGAGATCTCGCGGTTCAATGCCGAGTTTCTGTATCAAATCTCTCTTCCAACCGGGGTCGGCTCGAATCCGCTGGGTCTCGATCGCGGCCAGCTCGGAGGCTCCCACGTCGTGCGTTTCGAGCGCATCGGGCCCAAGGTTCTGTTGGTTCAATCCAACTATCGCTACCGCGCCATCTCTCCGGATGCGAATGAGCGCCGCGCAGTCGAAGAGTCATTCGCTCAATCCGTGCTGTGGGGATTCAAAGTCGAAGCCTCGGAAGGCGAACGAGTGCTTGTCGACGCTACTGCGTTTTTTCTTCGCGACGCGCACGGCGTCATCGACCGGCTCAGGCAGGCGCGGCAAGGCCAGTATCGCTACGATGAATCACGCAGCGCGTTTTACCTTCCGCGCACCAGGGCTTTTCCGAAGAACACTGAGATCGAAACGATTCTGACGTTTTCATCCGACGCGGAGACGGGCCCGCTCGTCCGCGAAACCGTCCCGGCTCCCCAGTCGATCACCATTCGCGAGCATCACTCGCTGGTGGAGTTGCCTGACAACAACTACAAGCCTCGCAAGCTCGACCCGCGAGTAGGAGTGCACGGAATCACTTTCTATGATTTCGCTTCACCGCTCGATCAGCCGGTCGAGAAGCGGTGGATCTCGCGTCATCGGCTCGAGAAGAAGGACCCGAGCGCCGCGGTCTCCGAGCCGGTGAAGCCGATCATCTACTACGTTGACAGCGGTGCGCCCGAGCCAATCCGCGGCGCGCTGGTTGAAGGCGCGTCGTGGTGGAATGCGGCGTTTGAAGCGGCCGGTTTCAAGAATGCGTTCCAGGTTAAGGTGCTGCCCCAGGACGCCGACCCGATGGATCTGCGTTACAACATGATCAACTGGGTTCATCGCTCGACGCGCGGCTGGTCTTACGGCGCGAGCGTTACGGACCCGCGTACCGGCGAGATCATCAAAGGCAACGTGACGCTTGGCTCGCTTCGAGATCGGCAGGATTATCTGATCGGTAGCGGATTGATCCCGCTGTTTGCCAACGGAGGTCAAAACAATGGAGAAGGCGAGTGTGAGTTTGGCTCGGTCGCCGAAGCCGAGTATCTCAAGGACCTTGATCCATCAACCGACGCGACTGCGATGGCTCTCGCAAGGCTACGCCAGTTGTCCGCACACGAGACCGGCCACACGCTCGGGCTGGCGCACAATTTCGCGGCGAGCACTTATGGCCGCGCGTCGGTGATGGACTACCCCGCGCCGATGATCGAGATAAAGAACGGTAAGCTCGATCTGTCGAATGCCTACGCAATAGGAATCGGGGCTTATGACAAGTTCGCCATCAGGTACGCATACTCAGAACTTGTGCCGGGCGCGAATGAAAATGCGGAGCTCGAGCGGATTCTGGAAGAAGGCGTTGCCGCCGGGATGTTGTTCCTCTCGGACGCGGACGCGCGGCCACCCGGCGCGGCGCATCCGCTCGCGAGTCTGTGGGACAACGGCGATGATCCGATAGCGATGCTGCGGCACGAAATGGAGGTGCGCCGGATAGGGCTCTCGCAGTTTGGTCTGGGCAGCATTACAGCCGGCACGCCGCTGTCGCTTCTCGAAGCGAAGCTGCTTCCGCTCTATCTGCATCATAGGTACCAGCTTCAAGCCGCCGTGAAATCGGTGGGCGGAGTGAACTATACCTATGCCGTGAAAACGGCTTCAGGAGCCAATCCTGGGAAGGTGCAGGAAATCGTGTGGGCTGCGCGACAGCGCCTTGCACTTGCGACAGTGCTGGAGACGATCAAGGTCGACGAGCTTGCAATCCCACCGCGGATACTTGAGCTGATCCCGCCGCGCGCTTTCGGCTACGAGGGCGGCCCCACCGAACTGTTCAGCAAGCGAACAGCCCCGACGTTCGATCCCATTGCGGCGGCAACAATTGCAGCGGACCTGGCCGTCTCGGGCTTGCTCGATCCGAATCGCGCGGCGCGGTTGATCGAGTTCCACTCACGCAACAATGCGAACCCTGACTTCAAAGAAGTGGTCGACGCGCTGATCGGAGCGACATGGAAAACCGCGGTGCCTAAGAACGCTTATCACGCTGAGATCGCTCGCGCGGTTCAAAGCCTGGCGGTTACGGAGTTGATGGACCTTGCTGCCGACCCCGCTGCCGCGCCTCAGGTTAGGGCCGTCGCGACGCAAGCGCTCCGCGAAGTGAACGCCTGGTTGAAACTCCCGGCCTCGGCGGGCATTAACGCGGCGCATCGCGGCGCGACACGCGAGGACATCGAGCGATTCCTTGCGCGCCCCGATGCTACGCGCAAGCAGACCGCGCCGCTTGCGACGCCGCCAGGCGATCCGATCGGGTCGAAGGCACAACCGATGTAGGTATCTCGAAACTCTTTGGGGTCGGTTGTTCTGGTTTCAGTACTCATCAAGCTCAATCCCCGCACTCTGGGGAGAGTCGTAGACACCCACCAAGCCAAGCCTTGGCGACGTTTGCCATGGTATAATCGCGACCCATATGAGAGGCGGCCTCACGAACGCAACTTCTGGATACGGACGGCCTCAAAAACTGCAATGGCCGTATTGCCTGGGGCCAAGTCGTTCAAGACCGAAATAGCGGACAGACACGATGGACGAACTGGTCACTATCATCCTTCGCTTCCGGGACCTCGTAACGGACCGCGGTCAAACGATCGCACGGCACCAACGCATATGCGACGAGCATGGTTACGTTTGGTGGGGTTGGTGGCACAAGGGAGGCGAAACGATTCCAGACGACGCATTTCGAGAGTTGGAGGTTAAAGCGACCGCTGGCATTCTAGTCGTGTATCTTGTCGACTCAGGGCAGGAGCTTCTTTACAAAGCCACGTGCGCAGATATCCGGTGGCATGCTATGCGCACGGAGATCGAGTCGCCTGAAGTCGCGAAGACGCCGCAATACTACAACGCGCAACGTTATCTCGCTTGGTTTCGGCTTAGCGACATCCGAGAGGAGCCGAACTCCAGCGCGGCCCTTAACAGCCTTTCGTATTTACGCGTCGATGCCTTCTTTAAGGACGGGGCATCCCGATACGCTCCCTTCTATAACAAGCAAGTACACTCAGCTTCTGAACTCCGCCAGCAAGACCGCACTATATGGTTTGTAAGAGCGTTCAGCCTAGGTGACCCGACGCACGAAGTCTCCCTTCTCGATCCCCGAGCGGTGACACCGACTCATTTTTCGGCAAGCTATTTCGAGTCCGACAGCAGAAATCTACTCTGGGTCTCAGACCTCCACTTTTCTGAGGAAGGTCATCATGCGTTCCCTCTAGAACCAGATCCTCAGGGTCAAAGATTTGAGTTGGGTCATCAAATTGAAGCCAACCTCAAGAACAATGGAGTCGATAAGATAGCTGGCCTTGTAATTTCTGGCGATATTACGTGGAAGGCGCAGCGCCGCGAGTTTGAACTCGCAAAATCCTTTGTTAAAAGAATCCACTCGTGGGTAGCGTTACGAAGCGATCAAATCGCCGTTATCCCGGGTAATCACGACGTCAGGTTCTCCAATGATCCCGCCGATAAGAACGCTCCTATTACTGTGGCCGCTCCGGAGGCGCGGGAGGAGTACAGCAGGTTCTATCAGGATCTATTCTACCTTGCGCCGAACGAATACATGAGCTGTGGTAGACGCTTCCTTTTAGGCAAAGCAATCCCCGTAGAGATTGTATGCCTGAATAGCTCCTGGCTCGAGCAGCGCAAAGACGCCTTTCAAGGACATGGTTTTATAGGCCAAGGGCAGATGGACGACGCGGCAAAAGGGATTGGGTGGAAGGCGGATTCTGACGGCGCGCGTGCCTACAGGATCGTCGTCCTTCATCATCATATTCTTCCCACCACCTTCAGCATGAGAGCCGAGATCAACTATCCGTACAGTGTTGTCCTTGATGCGGAGGCACTTGCGCGCTGGGTGATCAAGCATCGGGTAAGTCTGATCCTCCATGGGCATATGCACCAGCCTTTCTGCGCCAAAGTTAGTCGGCCCCTTGATGTTGAAAAACCAGACGGAGACTGGTACGAGTTTCACGTGCTCGGTATGGGTAGCAGCGGTGTGAAAGGGGAGCTTGGCGAGGTCGGGAAGAATACTATCGGCCTCTTGACATTCGAAAATGGCCGCCTTACGGTGACAGTGTGGTCAATTCACGACGTACACCCATCAGCGAAGTTGTGGACAATAGCGCTTCCGATGTCGTTTTGATCAGAGCATGCGACTTTTGATAACAGACCTGGACAACACCCTGTATGACTGGGTGACCTATTTCGCCAACGCATTCCGCGCGATGGTCAATGAACTTGCTGTGATTCTTTCCGTTGAAGAGGAAAGGCTGTTGGACGAATTTCAGATTGTTCACCAGCGTTACGGAAACTCGGAACAGCCGTTTGCGGTCTTTGAGCTACCTTCAGTTAGAGAGAGGTTTGGCGACCTGTCGAAAGCCGAACTCTTCGAGGCTTTACGGACTCCACTAGCCGCGTTTCGCGCAGCTCGTAGCAAACACCTAAGTCTCTATCCATCAGTCCGGCCGACCCTTTACTGCTTGAGAGAAAACGGCGTGCGTATTGTTGGGCATACCGAAGCGATCGGCGTACAGGCGTACTCCCGCCTCCGTACGCTGAGAATTGTTGACCACTTTCATCGTATCTACGCGCTCGAAGGTCACCTTTCACCACACCCCGATCCTCTGCGTAACCCCGCTCAGCAGCCTCCTCCCGGTTTGATAAACGTAGTGCCGGCGCACGAAAGGAAGCCTAACCCGGATCTGCTTCGAGATATTTGTATAAGGGAACGGATACCACAAGAGGAGGCGTGGTACGTGGGCGACAGTAAAACGAAAGACGTGGCTATGGCCAAGCGAGCAGGCGTCACTGCCGTTTGGGCAAAGTACGGGACCGAGTATGACGTTGCTCTTTGGGAGATAGTCAAACGTGTCACCCATTGGTCGCGCCAAGATGTCATGCGCGAAGAGACGCTTGAAACGGTGTTTCAAGACATCGAACCTGACTACATCATTGATTCCTTTTCGGAAATACTCACCCTGTCAGGTATCACAACTAACAGCCCCCAATTGGATCTGGCCGGAGTATCGACCAATTCCTGAACTGATGACCGGCTAGCACGCGGAGTCGACAGCGCTCTCCACCAGCTCGAACGCATCCAGGAATTGAAATATGCTCTGAGGGGAATTTCAAACGCAATGTCGTACGCCTACAACTCAGGTGTGAAGATCTATTGGGAGGATCAAGGAGAAGGTGACCCGTTGTTGCTCATCATGGGACTGGGCTACACGATGGATATGTGGTATCGCACGGCGCCGGTCCTCTCACAACGCTACCGGACAATCAGCTTTGACAACCGTGGCGTCGGTCGCAGCGATGTGCCTCCCGGGCCTTATTCGATTGTCGCGATGGCGGCGGACGCGGCGGCGGTTTTGGATTCAGCAGGAGTGACTCGCGCGCACGTGTTCGGCATATCGGTACGAATCGCTCAGCCGCCTCGCTCAACTCAAAGTGCCGACGCTGGTTGTGCACGGCGAATCAGACCGGCTTGTTCCGCCCGAGAATGGCCGGCGTCTTGCTCGGCTGATCGCCGGCGCGAGGCTGGTAATGATCCCCGGCGCGAGCCACATCTTCCCAACAGATCAACCGGAGACAGCCAACGAGACAATCCTCGGTTTCCTCGCCGAGCAAGCGAGTGATGTCCCCGCTGACAGCGAAGCGCAATCCGACCAGTCGAACAATCCGCAACCGAAGAGCGTGTGAAAGAGTCTGGAGGTCCCAGCAATACTCCCACGGAGTTGAAAGATTGCCCTCCGCCATATGAGTGTTTTCCGCTAAGACTATTTGCGATCATCTACATATTCATTGCGCTCGACAGAAATGGACGCCTGGCAATGATGGCAATGATGTACGTTTGAGAATGTGTATGACTCCTGCGACTCCAGGGTCCACAACATGCCGAAATCTGATCATTCACTCTCCCCGGAAAGCCAGCCGCGCGACAACGAGACCGAAGAGCAGAATCTAACTAACGATATGGTTCCACAAAGCGGAGAGCCCTTCCGCTTGCTCGTCGAAGGCGTAAAGGACTATGCGATCTTTATGATCGATCCGCGAGGATACATCGAGAGCTGGAATATGGGTGCAGAAAACATTAAGGGCTATAAGGCAGATGAGATAATCGGAAAGCACTTTTCGGTTTTCTACCCTGAAGAAGACCTCCAGCGCGACAAGCCAGGCTATGAGCTCAAGGTGGCCGCAGAAGTAGGACGGTTTGAAGATGAAGGCTGGCGCATTCGCAAAGACGGTTCGAGGTTCTGGGCAAATGTGGTTATCACCGCACTGAGAGATAAAGAAGGAACACTGCGCGGCTTTGGCAAAGTAACCCGCGATCTGGCTGATCGCAAACAGGCGGAGGAGGAGCGCCTGAAACTTGCGCGCGAGCAGGTCGCGCGCGCCGAAGCGGAAGCGGCCAACCGCGCAAAGGATGAGTTTCTGGCTACCGTCTCGCACGAACTGCGCACGCCTCTAAACGCGATAGTTGGGTGGGGGCGGATGATCCGCAACACCAAGATGGATGAAAAGGGTTTGGCTCACGCGCTGGACATTATCGAGCGCAACGCGAAGCTACAGGCGCAGCTCATTGATGATCTGCTCGATGTGTCGCGGATTATTTCCGGTAAGCTAAGACTAACGGTTATGCCGGTCGAACTTCCTCCGGTCATCGAGGCTGCTCTTGACGTAATCCGGCCGGCAGCTGAGGCTAAGAACATTCGGCTGCAGGTAATGCTTGATTCAAACGCGGGCTTGGTGTCCGGCGATCCTGATCGTCTGCAACAAGTCATCTGGAATCTGCTCTCCAATGCGGTGAAGTTCACTCAGAAAGGAGGCCGAGTGCAGGTAACGCTCGAGCAATTGGATTCTCACGTTCTTATAACGGTAAGCGACACCGGTAAAGGGATAGCAGCAGAATTCCTGCCGGGCGTGTTTGATCGTTTTCGTCAGGCCGACAGCTCAATCACACGGCTACACGGGGGGCTTGGGCTTGGGTTGGCAATCGTTCGCCAACTGGTAGATCTGCACGGAGGCAGCGTGGAGGCGCAAAGTCCCGGAGAGGGGCAAGGTGCAACCTTTTCGTTGCAGTTGCCGGTGACTATTGCTCACGGTTCAGGCCGCTTCGCCGTGAATGCTGAGGAAGCGAATGCATCCAGCGCCGCGGTTCAGGGAGGCTTCGGCTCTTCACCATCGCTTGAAGGATTAAGCGTCCTCGTTGTTGATGATGAGCCTGATGCGCGGGACTTATTAACGGCCATTCTCGAAGAACGCAAAGCGAAAGTCACGACTGTTGCTAGCGCTGCCGAGGCTTACGAAACGATCGAGTGGTTAAGACCGGATGTAATCATCAGCGATATCGGGATGCCTGGTGAGGACGGCTACTCCCTCATACGCAATGTAAGGTTAAAAGAAGCCCGAGACCGACAGGGATGGAGGCCGGCCATTGCTCTGACGGCGCACGCAAGGGTAGAGGATCGTTGCGAGCACTATCAGCAGGCTACCAGGCCCACGTCGCAAAGCCTGTTGAACCGGCTGAGTTGGTGGCAGTAATTGCCAGTCTTGTACGTCCGCTCTCTTGAAGCTTTATAGAAACGTTGAAGTCCTGCCTTCACCGAAGCATCAGGCTGCGACCTTCCGCTGTCTCCAGTTTAACAGCAAGCAGTGCAGCAAGCGTCGGTGCGATATCCCGCATATCTATCTGGCCGAGATCGCGCCCCGCTGCGATTCCGGGACCTGCAATAAAGAACGAAGAGTTCATCTCCGGAACATCAGGCGCGTACCCGTGTGTCCCGCCGGGCCGGACTGCCGTGGTAACCGGTCCCTGAAGCTTCGAGCCAAGCCGATACCCCGACCGCAGCGCAACAACAAACGCAGAATCGGGGAAGCCACCCATTGGCCGAGCCGCCGCGCGATCAGCAACTTTCATCACGCCCGATGATGGGTCGTTCGCCAGCCGGTTCAAGACATCCCCCGCGGTCTTTCTCGCTTCATCATCCTTTTCATCACGAAGCATGATTCCGGCCGATCCGCCGCCGTACCACGCGAAGGCACGCCAGGATTTCACCCTTCCCTGCTCGTTCAACTCGATCAGTCCCGCTTCGCGAAGCGCCGAGTTCAAGTTGACTTCTTTGTCAGTGAGCTTGAACCCGTGATCCGACACCACGCAGATGATAGCGCGGCCGCCTCCGATCCTCGCAGCCGCGGCGCGAACCTGCCCGATGACCGCGTCCAACTGCTCGAGTACGGCAAACGTTTGTGCGCTGTAAGGCCCGGTCTTGTGCTCCTCTTCGTCGAGAGCCCCGAAATAGGAGAGGTGAAAGCGCGGCCTCTTCTTCTCGAGAAGATAAACATTGAAAGCCGCACGCCGAACGTCCCCCGCGGCCGAATAGTCGTTCCCATCGGTGTATGGACCGAGCGCGCCTTCGGCTTCGGCGAACAGACCGGGGGTCGAAAGTGCGCGAATCAGTTTGCGGTCTTCGGCGTTCTCGGCTCGCCAGTATTGAACGATGTTGAAGGTTATGTTCGCGCCGACAGTGACCGGCCAGTCGACGCTTCCAGTCACGACGCGCGATTTCGCACAGGCGTCCCACAACGTCGGAACCTTGATGTCCTCGGAGTACCAGTACCAGCCGTTCAAGTTCTTGCTAAAGGGATCGAACGGCGAGTTGGCGATGACGCCGTGTTTCGCGGGCGCAACTCCGGTCACCATTGTGGTGTGGCTCGGATAGGTGACGGTCGGAAGCACACCGGTGACTCCGGTGGCATGCGCGCCTTCCGCGACTAGCCTGCGCAGGTTGGGAATCTTCAAGCCGTGTTTGTCTGCATCGAGGACATAGTCCGGCTTCAACCCGTCGATCGAAATGAGCACCACGGGAATGGCTGGCGCGTTCTGGGCTTCCGAAACAAACCACATCGGGACGGCAAGACTGAGCAGCAAGCTTGCCAATACGATCTTTCTCATTGATGCCTCCGGGCCGACCTGTTTGGGCGTCCGTCCGCGGGCGCCCCTCTCTTGCGACGATCACTTTTACCGCATCTCGGTGCGTTTGCCAAAGAGGAGGGGTGGGTGATTGTGCGTTGATGTGTCGCCGAGCCTGTGCCACAAAGAGACTAAGTCACAAAGCCGCACAAAGAGAAACTTGTGCTCCTTCGTGTCTTAGTGACTTTGCGGCGAGACGCTTCTCAACACGCTATTGCACCAATACCCGAAGAGAGGCGGCTGCGGAGTGCCGCCGGCCCAGTTCCTGCGGGAACGTCGTAAGAAATCATAGAATATGCTGAGCACTTGAGCATGCTAGGGGTGGGGAAGGGCGGTTTACCCCCGCTAGTTTCAGCAGCCCAACCACCAAGAGCGGGGGTAAACCGCCCTTCCCGACCACGAGCCTGCTTCGCGTTCCACGCATCACTCATCACGCTTCACGCATCACGTTTCACGTCTCATGCATCATTCCGTTCGCTTGAATCTGAATCCCCGTTGTCGCGCTGCCTCATAGAGCAAGATCGCGGCGGCCGCGGCGACGTTGAGCGATTCGACCCCTTTCGCCATTGGTATGTGCACGAACTCGTCGGCTTCTCCCTCCACCGACGCGGGAATCCCGGTTGCCTCGCGCCCGACGATCAACGCGATCGGCACGGTCATATCGACTTCGGCGCACAGCTTGACCCTTTCCGCCCGAGCCGCATCCTCGATGACGCCTTGCGTAGGTGCGGGGCTGGCGCGAGAGGCAATCGTCTTTATCTTATGATCGTGGCAACGGGCGGCGATATCCGCCCGGCTCGCGCCAGTCACCACGGGCAATCGAAGCGCCGAGCCCATTGAAGCGCGAATCGCTTTGTCATTGAAAGGATCAACGGTGTAGCGAGTCGTGATCAGACCGCTTGCTCCGGCGGCTTCCGCCGTGCGGATTATCGAGCCGAGATTGCCCGGGTCCTGCAGTTCGTCGGCGATGACAAGAAGATCAGGGCCGTTTCGGAAAAGGTCATCAAGCTCGAAATAAGGCCGGCTGACGATGGCCGCCACGCCTTGCGGCGCCCGGGTATCGGCGATGGCTTCCATCACCTGCTTCGAGACAAGGGCGCCGCGGCACTGCACCCGCCGCAGCAAATCGAGCAAGGCGGCGCCGCGCTCACTGGATTCAAGCTCGGCGGTAAAGGCGACGCTTTCGAAATGTGCGCCGGCGTTGATCGCGTCTTCTATCAAGCGAACGCCCTCTAGAAACACATGCGGCCGCTCGCCCATCGTGCGGACCCGCCGGAAACGTTTGACAAGAGGGTTTTGGCGGCTGGTGATTTTCTCAACGAGCATGGCTAAAAGAGTGTTAGGAGTTAGTGGATGGGGATTGGGGACAGATCAGGCCAGAATTGCCCCAACCTCTGGCCCCCAATCCCCAACTTCTGACGAGCACATACATCGCCCAACTCTCGACGGCAAAGAAAGGAAAGCCAAGATAGCCAAGCACCGGCATCTCGAATATCTTGACGTCGCCCAGATAGGGAACGGTATAAGTCCATTTCGTAAGCGCCCAGTAGTTCCAGAACTCCCACAGCGCTCCGCACAAACCGCCGCTGGCAAGCAATGCAAGAAGCCGCTTGTAATCACCGCGCTGGATGTCTCCAATGATTGAGGGTAGACCGCGAAGCGCGTTGATTGGATCGAGCAGTAAGATCAATCCCAGCCATACTAGCGGCACGAACCACGCGGATATAACAATGAGCGGCGCCGCGGCGCCGAGAGTGCCGGCTGCGATAAGCAAATACAGAGTTTTCTTCGAAAGCTTCAGTGACCGCGACGAATTCATTCTCCTGAATAGGGTAGCGTTGAACAACTCCGCAGTCTCGAACAGCGCCGGAGATATCGTTGCGAACGCCCAATCGTAGCCCACTCGTCGCAGGAATGGATTCGGCTCCAGATTGTGATAATGCCACCAGAGCTCGAGATCGGACCGCCAGAAGCGAGGCGCGTTGTAGAGCTCAAACACCCACCAGCTCCCAATTGATACGACCGCGATGATCAGGAACTCCGCACGGTTGTTAACCAATAACGAGTGGCCCTTGAGTTTGTACACCAGCGCATCGACGAACAGAATGTAGCCGGTCCAAACGATTGGTGTGAACCAGCGGCCAACGACCTGATTGCCGGAGAAGAGAAGCGCTTCCGCGAGGAGGATGATCAGCAAGCCCGCGTGCCCGTGAAGCTTCAAAGCGGCTCGCGAGCTGTCTGTCATTTCGTGTGCCGTCATCCCGCAGAGTATACTACAGCGCGGCGTAGACTATTATCGACTGCGCGGCCGCCATAAGCGGCGATTCCACCCAGGGGCGAAGGCACGTTGCCATGAACCTGAATCGACACGAGGCACAGACTAAAGTCTATGCTATGTCCGGACTGATCGTGCTCGTCTCTCTGGCAGCGATGTCCGGATGCTCGCGCCGAACACCGCCCGATCCGAAGGCGGAGATCATCGTCGCCGCAGCCGCGGATCTCGCTCCGGCGTTTGAGGAACTCGGAAAGCAGTTCGAGCAAGAGACGGGAACAAAAGTCACCTTCAGCTTTGGTTCTACCGGCATGCTCGCGAAGCAGATTGAGAATGGAGCGCCAATAGATCTCTTCGCGGCCGCCAACGTCGAATTCGTCGATCAGCTCGAGCGCGAGGGGCTGATTCTGCCGGAGACGAAAGCCCTTTACGGACGCGGAAGAATAACAATCTGGACGCGCGCCGATAGCGCCTTGAAGATTGAGGGTATTGAAGATCTCGCCCGAACGGAAGTCGCGCGTATTGCGATCGCAAACCCGGAGCACGCGCCGTATGGGAGGGCAGCTCGTGAGGCTCTCGAGTCGGCCGGTATATGGAAAGCAGTCGAACCCAAACTCGTGTTCGGAGAGAATGTTCGGCAGACTATGCAATACGCCGAGACCGGAAACGCGGATGCTGCAATCACCGCGCTGTCTTTGAGTGTGCGGAGCAATGGCCGTTGGACATTGATATCGGAGGCGCTTTACAAACCACTGGATCAGGCGTTGGCGGTGATCAAGGGCGCGCG